>Ga0208244_100169_pt1 | contig 82367 bp, 65 predicted proteins | sample SubbioCR12Aug_5A_FD_184828 | JGI IMG/M metagenome (GOLD analysis project Ga0208244, IMG submission 184828) | Serpentinite rock and fluid subsurface biosphere microbial communities from McLaughlin Reserve, California, USA - CR12Aug_5A (SPAdes) | ecosystem: Environmental > Terrestrial > Deep... | reverse complement strand
GCTGAAAGCGGAACACCGTTGGAAAACCAGAGATTCTTCTGATCTGCTTCCTTAGAATCAGAAACGATAGCGCTATACCTTATTCTTGGCTGAACCAAAGCGCCCCCCCGCTTCAGTGACGCATTACAACCAATTAAGAATTTCTCTGTTAAGAATTTCTATGTTAAGAATTTCTATGTTAAGAATTTCTATTGACAAGAGAGGAGCTAAATGGTAGATAAATTAGGTTAATAAATCCAAAAGGAGGTTTACAAATGAAGCGATTATTTATTCTCATTGGTCTCGTTGCTTTTAGCGTTACCCTTTCGGTCGGTTTGTGCGAGGCCCAGGTAAAACCGGGCTGGCCCAAGTCCGTAACCATCGGAGCCGCGCCTGTAGGCGGGGTCTATTTCGTATGGATGGGGGGATTCGCAAAACTTCTCCATGATAAGGTGGGAGTTCCTGCAAATGTTGAGACAACCGGGGGTCCTGTCCATAACACCCAGTTGGTAGATGCCAAACAACTCGATTTCGGGGGAGTGACCGCGGCTCCGGTCTGGGAAGGATGGACCGGTGAGGGCTGGGCCAAAGGGAAAAAACATCAAAACACCCGAGTGATCTTCCCCATGTATGCCACCTATTTTCAGATGTACGCCCTGAAAAAAACCGGGATTAAAACGATCCATGACCTTAACGGTAAAAGCATCGGGGTTGGTCCTGTTGGCGGAACACCCGCCACTTACTGGCCAAAAATTCTTGAGGCCGCCGGGGTCAAACCTGGCCGAATTACCAATGCAGGGTCATCCGATCTCAATTCCCAGCTCAAGGACGGAATGCTCGATGCCAATGGACAATCCGTAGGACTTCCATGGGGACTGATTAATGAAGTCGAGACGACCCATGACGTCAACGTCATCGGTGTTCCAAAGGCCGATGCCGAAAAGTTCATCGCCAAATATCCTCTCTTTGCTCCCGGAGTGATTCCAAAGGGATACTATAAAAGCAACAAGGATTACGATGTGGAGACCATTACGGTCTGGAACTTTATGATCGCCCATAAAGATGTTCCCGGCGATTTTGTTTACGAGGTGGTCAAGAAGACCTTTGAAAACGTAGACATCCTTATTGCTACTCATGCATCGGCAAAAGAGACAAAACCAGAACCCATCATTTTTAGTCCCACCCCCCTCCATCCGGGAGCAATAAGGTATTATCGAGAAAAGGGCATCAAGATTCCGGATAAATTGATCCCTCAATAAAAACGATGGATGATCTCAAAGTGTTTTGAATCAAGAGGGTGTGCGGATGGACCATGGCTGCCATGGCCATCCGCATTTTTTTAAAAAAGCCTTTAATTCCGTCCGGGGAAAGGGGAAGAAAGATGGTAGAGGAAAAAGTGGTCGACATAAAAGAGGTCGAGAAAAAACTCGAAGCGATGCATATCAAAGACATCGAGGTCTCGGGTGGAAGGGAATTGACAGGGATCCTTTTCAAGGCAGTCTTTGTGATCGGACTTGTCATGAGCCTCTTCCATATCTATGTATTAACGATCCGCGCCATCGACCCCTGGTATTTTCGAACCATGCATGTTGTTTTTGCAGGCGTCCTCGTTTTTGCATTGGTTCCAGGATGGAAAAAATCGCCAAATGATAGGATGCATTGGGTGGATTACCTTTTCGTCCTGTTAATCGTCGCCCCTGCCGTCTATATCTTCAGCGTGTTTGATGAATGGATCTATCGGGTCGGCGTCGTTCCGAATCAATGGGACTTTTTCTTTTCAGTCCTCTTTGTCATCGCTGTCTGGGAAATGGCAAGAAGGACCACCGGTTGGCCTTTAGCCATTTTATCCGCCCTTTTTATCCTCTACGGGTATTTCGGAAATTATATGCCCGGCCTCTTCTACCACAAGGGATATTCCTGGCCCAGGATGATAACTTTTCTCTTCAGTCTTGATGGAATCTTAAGCCTTCCCATCCTCGCCTCCGCCCATTATATTTTTATCTTCGTCTTATTCGGCGCCTTTATCGAAGCCTCCGGAGCAGGGAAGTTTTTTGTCGAGCTGGCTCGATGCGCCACAGGGCGTCTCAGAGGAGGACCGGGCAAGGTCTCCATCGTTTCAAGCGCTTTCATCGGAACCGCCTCGGGATCGTCCGTCGCCAATGTCGTGGTGGATGGGGTCTTCAATATTCCGATGATGAAGCATGCGGGATTTAAACCCCATATTGCAGGCGCGATTGAAGCGATGAACTCTGCCGGAGGACAGATCGTTCCACCGGTCATGGGAGCTGGTGCCTTTCTCATGGCAGAGATTCTGGGAATCCCTTATGCAAAAGTGGCTCTGGCAGCAGTCATCCCCGCGGCACTATATTATTTTGCCGCTTACTGGATGATCGACTTCTATTCCGCCTCGGCTGGATTATGGGGAATGAAAAAGGAAGAGCTCCCTGTCTTTCGAAGGATTATGGTTGACAAAGGATACCTTCTTATTCCCCTTGTTGTTCTGGGCGTTTCTCTGATGGTTTTAATGTATTCTCCCTACCGCTCTGCGCTGTACGCGATCATTTCTCTTATTATCGTCAGCTGGATTCGCAAAGGGGATCGATTAGGATTTAAAAGAATCATTGAGACCCTGGCCAAAGGGGCAAGGACCTCTATAGAAATTGCAGCCACCTGCGCGGCAGCCGGAATTATCGTCGGTGTCCTGACGCAAACCGGCCTGGGAATGAAATTTGCGATGATCATCATCGAATATTCAGGCGGAAGCCTCATCCTCGCCCTCGTCTTTTCGATGATCATCGCCATCATCCTCGGGATGGGAATGCCTACCACTGCGGCTTATGCCATCTCAGCTTCAGTTCTGGCTCCTGCTTTGATGCAACTCAAAGTACCTCCCATCGCCGCCCATCTCTTTATCTTTTACTTCGCCTGTCTCTCAGCATTAACGCCACCCGTAGCCTTAGCCGCTTTTGCCGCCGCCGCCATTGCCAATGCAAGGACATGGGACGTAGGATGGCAGTCGATGCGTTTCGCCATTGCAGGGTTTGTCATCCCTTATATGTTCATCTATGGGCCTGCAATGGTCCTGATCGGCAATGCAACTGAAATTACCCTGACCATCATCACAGGTCTGGTCGGAACCATGGCTCTGGCCGCCGCAGTGCAAGGATGGTTATTGAAAAGGGCCACGCTCATCGAGAGAGGCATTCTCCTGGTGGCTGCGCTCACCCTGATCAAGCCAGGATGGACTACAGACTTAATCGGTTTGGGGTTACTTGTCCTTGTCGTAGTGATTCAATTTTTGAGAAAGAAAAAGGAATAGTCGTTTCTTGAATGGGAAAATTAGCCGTTCATCCTGATGGCATCGAAGGGTGAACGGCTAATTCATGGGGATTATTGTTTGTATTTGGTTAGAGCGGAAGAGTTGAAAAATGAAAAAAATTCATCGAATCGCCGTCATCCCTGGGGATGGAATCGGTAAAGAGGTCGTTTCGGAAGGGGTCAAGTGCTTGAACGCCCTTTCGGAAATCTTTGAAAGTATTCAATTCGAATTCCAAACCTATCCCTGGGGAAGCGAATACTATCTCCAACATGGGAAGATGATGCCTGAAGATGGCATCGAAATCTTAAAGGGATTCGATGCCATCTATCTCGGCGCAGTGGGTGATCCGCGAATTCCTGATGATGTGACCCTTCACGGACTTCTCCTCCCTATCAAATTCGGGTTTGACCTCTATGTGGGCCTTCGCCCGGTCTATCTCTTCCCGGGGGTGGACTGTCCATTAACCCATGTCTCCGAAGGAGAAATTGACATTGTCGTCGTTAGAGAAAATACGGAGGGGGAATATTCGAACATTGGAGGAATCGTTGGAGTCGGAGATCGCGAGCAAGCCCTTCAGGGCGCTCTCTTCACACGAAAGGGAATCGAAAGGATCGTCACCTTTGCCTTCGACTATGCGAAAGAAAAAGGCAGAAAGAAGGTCACCTCCATCACCAAGTCGAATGCCCAGCGATATGGGATGGTCCTCTGGGATAAAATCTTTAAGGAGGTCTCATCCCGGTATCCTGACATCCGGACCGAATCCAAACTGATCGACGCCGCCTGCATGGATGTCGTTCGGAACCCAAGGGGATATGATGTGATCGTGGCTTCGAATCTCTTTGCGGACATTCTTTCAGACCTAACCGCCTCTGTGACAGGAGGAATGGGACTGGCGCCTGGAGCCAGTTTCAATCCAAAGGATAAAACCTATCCAGGTTTTTTTGATCCTGTCCACGGCTCTGCACCGGATATCGCCGGAAAAGGCCTTGCCAACCCCATTGCGGCGATCCTCACAGCAAAGATGATGCTGGACAATCTTGGCGAGAAAGAGGCAGGAAATCTCCTGTATCAGGCGGTCAGAAAGAACTTGGCTGAAAAGAAGGTGAGAACGATGGATCTCGGAGGTCGCTCAAAGACACATGAGGTCGGAGACGATATCGTCAGAATCCTCCGCTTCCTGTAAGAATTTGAATTGACAAATGCCTTAAATTAATTATAGACTTTAATAAGGAGATAATATATGGGCGTCTATGAAGATGTAAAACAGGCATTGCAGGATGTCGTTGCTCCGGAGATAAGATCCCTGCAGGCCGAAATCAAAAGGCTTGAAGAAACAATTCGAGGGGAAATCAAAAGACTGGATCAGAAAACAGACTCTTTAAAGGCTGAGATTCTAACTGAGATAAGAAGGCTGGACGAAAAAATAGATATTGCAATTCAGATCCGGGAGCGATTGGCTTCCCTCGAGGCCAAAGTGGCTGCAATGGGACGTTAAAACTTTATGGAGTGACTAATCTCCCGGGCGGTTTTTTGAATCTCCGGAATGACCCCTTCCATCTTCTGGTCATTGAGGCTCGAAGTAAACCCCACGGCCCAGATGGCCGCAGGAGGAAGGGAGGACATTTGAATAGGTGCGGCAATGGCTCTAACGCCTACAAGATACTCCTCATCGTCAATCGCATAACCCTTCTCCTTCGCCTCCTCCACTTCCCTGAAAAATTTCTTGGGGTCCGCCACCGACCTTGAAGTAAATCTTATCAATCCCACCTTCTGGATGATCTCCCTTGTCCTCTTTTCATCGAGCAGACTGAGGAAAGCCTTTCCTGTTGCGCCTGCGAGGAGCGGCAACCTGGTTCCCGGAGGCGAGGTGATCTTCATCTCATTATGGGACTCCACGACATCGAGGATGGTGATATGATCCCCGTTCATGATGCCGAGGAAGATCGTCTCCCCAATTTTTTCCATCAATCTTTCCATCGGGCCTCTGGCAATCTCCCTCCATTCGATTTTCCCGTAGGTCTTTCTTCCGAGTTCCAGCAGGGTATATCCAACATTGTATCTCTTATCAACAGGATCTCGGACCAGAACGCCTAATTCTTCGAGAGAGGCAGTGATGCCATGGACGGTGCTCTTTCCAATTCTTAACTGTTTGGCCAGATCGCTTACACCCAGACCCGAAGAAGAATCGGCAATGGTATGGAGAATCTTAAATGCCTTTTTGACCGATGGAGCCGAATAGGTGCTTTTCTTCATTCGTTCACCATATTGAACATTTTAGAGAAACATACCAGATCGGTTCCTCTTTTGTCAATACGGATTTCAATTTTTCAATAATGCCTCGGTTACGTGGATAATTTTGCAGGATTGAGCGTCGGAGTCGATAGGCGGGGTTTTCCAACCCCGCCACCAACATAGGCAGGACAGGAATGTCCCGCCTATCGGGTGTGATTTAATTTTAACCAGTAATTTTGTCCCCCTCTTCACTGAGGCATTAAACTTTTCGCAACAAATCTTGACAAGACGGGCGTATGTGCTATGATTGGCTTAATTTCTATTGTTCATCATGAAGAACAATCTTCATCAGGAAATTGAAGGATGGCGACAGAATCGATTCAGCCAATAAGAATGACGAAGTATGTCAGCCCTCAGCAGGAATGGAAGGTGATCATTGCCATCTATCTCTATCTCGCCGGGATGGGGGCCGGATCATTTATGATCGGCATCCTGATCCACTGGATGGGAGTTGCGCTCAATCCTTTGCCCGTTCCTTTGATCGAGCTTTTCGACGTCCGTCTCGACCTCGCAAAGCTCCCGATCTTATGGGGGCCGATCATGGTCTCCATCGGCGCTCCTTTTCTGATTCTGGATCTGGGGATCAAATGGAGGTTCATGTATGCTTGTTTGAATCCTCGAACCTCATGGGTGGCGCGTGGATTTATCATCCTCTCCGTCTTTATCGTCTTTGGATTATTGATCCTCGCAAAGTCTCTTTGGCCTTTTAAATGGCTTAATCCCGAATCCGGCCTCTGGCTCATCCCGGAGGGAATTGCCTTTGTCTTTGCCTTTGCGACCGCCCTTTACACGGGCATCCTTTTAAAGGCGACGAAATCGGTCCCTTTGTGGAACACGCCACTGCTGCCCCTTCTTTTTCTCACATCTGCGCTCTCAACAGGATCGATGGCCATCATCCTCTCCACTCTCGGAACCGGTCTGCTTTCCTATCACAGCGGGGCGATGAAGGTCCTAATGGTTGGGGAGCAGATCTTTGTGGTGATCGAAGGGATCGTCCTCTACCTCTTCCTCTCCCGCAGATACAAGGCTTCAGAGCAGGGAAGGGAGTCGGTTCGCCTTCTGATGACGGGCAAATTGCGGTATGTCTTCTGGCAGGGCATCATCCTTCTCGGTTTTCTCTTCCCAATCGTTCTCGAATGGATATCCAAACATTACCAGAGTTCCGCACTATTATTTATCGCCGGCCTCTCGCTCTTAACTGGCGGTTTTTTTCTCAGACTGGGGCTGATTCAGGCAGGCATTAAAGATCAGATCCCGATGCAGCGGTTGGTGGAATTCCAATATGGATTAATAAAAATCCCAAAATAAACATTTAAAAATCTCCCCTCCCCCTCTTTGCCTGTCTACGACAGGAAAAGGATTGCCAAAGAGGGGTAATTCCTCCCTTTGGCAAAGGGAGGTTAGGAGGGATTTTACAAATCGATATCTTCACTATATTAAGTCTGCTAATATACGTTTGATGATGGAGACGCAGATGGAACAAAAGGTCCTCTTGGTTGATCAGCAAAAATGTACGGGGTGCCGCCAGTGCGAGCTGGTCTGCTCGGTCTATCATACCGGCGCAAGCAATCCGAGTCGTTCCAGGGTCAAAGTGGTCAAATGGGAACAGGTGGGGATCTACCTTCCGATGACCTGCAATCACTGTGAAGAAGCTTACTGCGTCGAAGTCTGTCCGACCAAGGCCTGCCACAGGGAACCTGACAAGGATAACCGTGTGGTCATCGATAAGAAGCTCTGTATCGGATGCAGGACCTGTATCATTGCCTGTCCTTTCGGCCAGCCTTTCTTCGATCACCAGGAACGGGTCACTGTAAAATGCGACTACTGCGACGGCGATCCACAATGTGTGGCCTTCTGCAATGTCAGAGCCATCTCCTTTGTGGAGGCTGACAGAGCGCAGATGGCTAAAAAGAAGGAGGCCGCCAACAGATTGGCCGATCTCTTGAAGCAGGCAAGAGGATAAGCCATGCTGACACCGGATGAGCGGGAAAGGTATGACCGGCAGATATTGATCGAGCAGATCGGTCCGGAGGGCCAGGAAAAGCTCAAACGGTCACGGGTGGTTATTGCCGGCGCCGGCGGCCTTGGCTCTCCGATCGCCATCTATCTTACGGCGGCCGGAGTCGGGATGATTCGATTGATTGATCACGATCGGGTATCTTTGAGCAACCTAAACCGCCAGATCCTGCACTGGGAAGAGGACATCGGGAAGAAGAAGGTTCAATCTGCCGCAACAAAATTGCGAAACCTGAACCCAGGGATAAAGATCGAAGCAATCGATGAAACGATTACCGAAGCCAATGTTTCCCATCTGCTCGAAGGCTGTGATGCCATTGTAGATGCCATGGACAACCTGTCAACCCGTTACATCCTCAATCGCTGTGCGATTGAAAAGAATATTCCGTTCTTTCATGGAGCCATCCGTGGCTTCGAGGGAAGGGCCATGACCATCCTTCCCGGAAAAACAGCCTGCCTCAGATGCATGTATCGGGGGTCAGTGCCGGAAGAGAAGTTTCCTGTCATTGGCGTTACCCCCGCAGTCATTGGATGCATTCAGGCGACAGAGGTGATCAAGTATCTTTTGGGGATCGGGCAACTCCTGACCAATCGCTTGCTCATGTATGATGGACTGGAGGCTCTTTTTACGGAATTTGCTGTCAACCGGAACCCGGAGTGCGACCATTGCGGACAAATTAAGTAAGAAAGCGAAAAGATAGATGCCGGTCAAGGTTCACATTCATTTAACACATCGACGATTCACCGATGGCAAGGAAGTGGTCGAAGCAGAAGGCCAAACGGTGGGGGAGTGCCTCAACCATCTCATCCAACAGTTTCCAGGAATGGAAAAAGCCATCTTTGCCAAAAAAGATAAACTTCATAACATCGTCGAAGTCTATCTCAACCATGCCAGCGCCCACCCGAATGAACTCGCCAAACCCGTCAAGGATGGAGACGAAATCCATCTCATCCTCATGCTCGCCGGCGGATAAGGTTGACATCGGAATCAAAATAGTATAAATGATTGTTTAATTTCATGGAGGGATAAATATGGCCGAGTGTCCTGTTTGCGGGGCTGAATTCAAACTGGTTGATGGCGCAGAAAAAGGGGAAATCATCACCTGTAATGATTGCGGCTCCGAGCTGGAGGTGACTGGAAAAGATAGCGTTCAGGAAGCCCCGCAGGAGGAAGAAGACTGGGGGGAGTGATGATGTCATCAATTTCCCGGGCCTTGGCCTACCCACCCTATAAAACGCCTACCGGTAGCTGACTCAAAACCCATTGGGACAATGAAACAGGCGGGAAGAAAATCCATAAGAACGCCGGATAAGGATTCTTCGCCCTAAATGGAGATGAAAAGATGAGAGTAGGATTAATCCATTCCATTATCCGAAAAGAGGAGAAACTCCTCCTGGACGAATTTCGCAGCCGCCCTGGCGTCGAGGTGGCGACTATCGATGACCGAGAAATTGTCTTCAATCTCCACAAGAACAACTATTCTTTCGATGTGGTCATCGAACGGTGCGTCAACCATTCGAGGGCCGTCCACGCCATTAAGGTCTTCGAGGACTTTGGCATCCCTACGGTCAACACCTACCAGGTGGCCAAGATCTGCGGAAGCAAGTTCCTGACCACGCAGGCCATTATCAAGGCCGGCATACGAACGCCCCGCTGTTACCTCGCTTTCACCCCTGAATCCGCCCTTGCGGCCATGGATGAACTGGGCTACCCATGCGTCATCAAGCCCAATACCGGTTCATGGGGAAGACTGCTCTCGAAGATCAATGACCGCGATGCGGCCGAAGCAATCCTGGAACACAAAGAGGTCCTGGGGAGCTATCACCACTCCATCTTCTATATTCAGGAATATATGGAGAAGCGGGGCAAGGACATCCGGAGTTTTGTCGTCGGAGCTAATTGTATTTGCGCGATCTATCGCCATTCTGAACACTGGATCACCAACACGGCACGGGGAGGAAGAGCCTCAAATTGTCCGGTGACGGGCGAGCTTCACGACATCTCCGTTCGCGCCGCCCAAGCCGTGGGTGGGGGCGTGGTGGCCATTGATGTCTTTGAGACCCCTGAGGGACTCTCGATCAATGAGGTCAACTATACCATGGAATTTCGAAACAGTATCGATACGACCGGGGTTAACATTCCGGCCAAAGTCGTGGACTATGTCCTGAAGGTGGGAAAGAGATGAAGGTTTCAATCGTTGGCGCATCGGGTTATGGCGGCGGGGAGCTTCTCAGGCTCCTGATGGATCATCCTCATGTGGAGGTCCATCAGGCGACATCGGAAAGAAACGCTGGAAAGCCCGTCACAAGAATTCATCCAAATCTACGCAAAAGAACTTCGCTCAATTTCTGCATGGTCAAAGAGCTTGAAAAAGTTGATCTCCTCTTCGTCTCCCTGCCCCACACCCAGTTGATGCAGAGGTTTAATGAATTCAGCGGTCTGGCCGAAAGAATGGTAGACCTCTCGGCTGATTTCAGACTCAAGGACCCTGCTGCCTACCTGAAATGGTACGGAGTGGATCATCCCCATCCGGACAAGCTTGCCCAGTTTGTTTATGGAAATGTGGAGCTCCACCGTAACGAAATCAAAAATGCCCAATACATCACCGGCGCAGGATGCAATGCCACAGCCACGATCCTGCCCCTCTGGCCCCTTTTCAAACTCGGTGTGGTCGATATGGCCCTGCCTGTTGTCGCCGAAGCCAAGTGCGGCTCCTCAGAGGGTGGCAATGCCGTAAGCGAGGCTTCCCACCACCCGGAACGGAGCGGTTGTGTCCGTTCCTATAAGCCCACCGGACATCGTCACATCGCCGAAATGGAACAGGAGCTGGGCCACCCCATCTACTTTTCTGCCACCTCGATTGAGATGGTGCGGGGGATTCTGGTCACGGCCCACCTCTTTGTGAAACAGGGGATCACAGAAAAAGACATCTGGAAGGCCTATCGCCAGGTCTATGGAGAGGAGCCTTTTATCCGGATCGTCAAGGAGAAGCAGGGCATCTACCGTTTTCCTGAGCCCAAGATTCTTGCTGGCACCAATTACTGCGATATCGGTTTCGAGCTGGATGGGAACAGGCTCGTCGCTGTTTCAGCCATCGACAACCTGATGAAAGGAGCGGCCGGACAGGCAGTTCATGCCATGAATGTCATGTGCGGGTTCGAAGAAACAGCAGGACTCGCTTTTGCCGGCCTTCATCCGGTTTAATTTAACCTGTTGTAGATGAAATCCAATAGGATTTGGAGCTGAAAAATTCGAAATCCGAATGTCGAAATCCGAAACAAATCCGAATTCTCAAAATTCAAATTCTCTAAACTCTTCTGTTTTGAACATTGAATATTTGGTCATTTGAGATTGTTTCGAGTTTCGGATTTCGTGCTTCGGATTTAGATCTACTCATATATTAAAGTATTTCCATTTTGAAACAATCTAATATCTCAGCGCTTAATCCGCAATCAAAGGAATATGTGCAGACTTCTCGTTGTTCGATCACAGCAACCCTTCAGCCCCGCGGATTATCTGACCCCATTTGCCCTCCTCTCCCGAAACAGCAAGGAATATCAGGGCCATGGCTGGGGCTGTGTATGGAAGGGTTCCGACCAAAAATGGCAAATTGATAAGAATATCTGCCCTATCTGGGAAGACGAATTCAATCGATTTCCCCCGACTACCCTTCTCATCGCCCATGCCCGAAGCGCCTTTGAGGACAGGGATATCGTCGTTGAGAACAACATGCCCTTCACCGACGGAGAAAGAATCTTCATCTTCAACGGTGAGCTGAGGGGAGTGAAGATCAAAGAGCAGGGACGGATTGGCGCAGAAAAAATTTTCAATTTCATCCGCCGCTTCGATGACGGTGATACCCTTGCCGCCCTGAAAAAGGCCGTAGCGCTCATACGGAATCGGACGAGGTCCATCCGGGGGATGAATATCATCTTGGTGAAGGAAAGGTCTATCTATCTCTCCACTTTTTTTACCGGAGATGAGAACTACTTCACGATGCGATATAAGGAGGACCCTCAACTGGTCATCTGCTCGGAACCTTTTCCTTCTGAACAGAGCTGGAAGAGCATCGTCAACGAAACAGTCAGGGAGTGGTAAAAAATGATGATCGTCAAGATCGGCGGAGGAGCCGGAATCAACCTTCGAGGGATCATTCAGGATCTGGCGCAGGTGAAAGAGAAGTTCATCATCGTCCATGGCGCGAATGCCCTCAGGGATAAATTGGCCGAAGATTTGGGCCAGCCCAAGAAGGTCGTCACTTCAGTCTCCGGTTACTCGAGCGTCTATTCGGATGAGAACCTGATCGACCAGATGATGATGGCCTATGCCGGCGCAAGAAACAAGCGGATTGTGGAGCTCTGCCACCAGCACGGCATCAATGCCGTAGGCCTCTCCGGTCTGGATGGAAAGGCGGTTCAGGGGGTGCGAAATAAAGGAATCCGCGTCTATCAGGACGGAAAGCTCAAAATCCTCCACGATTATTCAGGAAAACCCGAGGCGATCAACAAAGACCTCCTTGACCTTCTCCTCGTTCACGGCTATGTCCCGGTTCTCACCGTCCCCATCATAGATGAGCAGAACAACGCCATCAACACAGAAAACGACGATGTGGTGAGAGTCCTCCAGAAGGCCATGCGTGCTGACACGGTGGTCAACCTGATCGAGGCGCCGGGGTTCCTTGAAAACAGAGAGGATGAAACGAGCCTCATTCGGCATATCCCAGCCGCAGAGCTCGAGAGCCGTGAACAGCAGGTAGATGGCAGGATGAAGAGAAAGATGCTGGCAGTTAGAAAGCTCTTTGAGCACGGTGCAAGCAGGGTCGTCATTGCGGACGGCCGGGGTGAGCATCCTGTGGCAGACGCCCTTTCAGGAAAAGGAACGGTCATCGAATGAACCCCATTGATTCAATCAACCCGAAAGAACTTGAAGACCAATATGAACTTCCTGTCTACCCTCGCCGGGATATCGTTCTGGTCCGGGGCAAGGGCGCAAAACTCTATGACGACCAGGGACAGGAATATATCGATTGTGCTTCCAATGTCGGAGTCTCCAATATCGGCCATGGCAGGGAGGAAGTAGCCAGGGCGATCTATGAGCAGTATCTGACTCTATCAAACTGCTACGGCATATTCTATAATCCGGTCCGTGCCAGGCTTGCTGAAAAACTGATCTCCCTGAGCCCTCAGGGGCTCAAACGGGTCTTCTTCTGTAACTCCGGCGCAGAAGCGGTTGAAGCTGCCCTCAAGTTCGCTCGTGCCAGCGCGGGGAAAAAGGAGATCATCGCCGCCATGAGGGGTTTTCACGGAAAGACCTTTGGCGCGCTTGCGGCCACATGGGGAGAAGAATACCAGAAACCTTTCGTGCCGATGATGCCAGGGCTGAAACATGTGCCCTTCAATAACTTCGATAAATTGAGTGAAACGATCAACGAAGAAACGGCTGCCATTATTCTCGAGCTGGTTCAGGGAGAAGGCGGGGTTCGGGTTGGAGACAAATCTTACTTTCAGAAGGTCCGTCAACTTTGTGATCAAAAGGGAATCCTGCTTATCTTTGACGAAGTCCAGACAGGATTTGGCAGGACAGGAACCCTTTTTGCGTGCGAGCAGTTTGTTGAACCGGATATGCTCTGTGTGGCTAAATCGCTCGCAGGAGGCATCCCCATGGGAGCCGTGCTCTGCTCGGATACTGTCCGTGTTCCTGTCAAGAGCCATACCTCCACGTTCGGAGGTAATCCGCTTGCCTGTGCAGCGGCATTGGCCTCGCTGGAGGTCATCGAACGCGAGGGACTTCCTGAAAGGGCCCGGGTCCAGGGAGAATACTTTTTAAAAGAACTGCGCGCGATGAAGAGCGAAAGGATACGGGAGGTGAGAGGCCTTGGCCTCATGCTTGGCATTGAACTGAAGGAGAAGGCGGGCCCTTTTGTTCAGAAACTGATGGAAAAAGGCGTCATCGTTCTCCTTGCCGGGCCCACTGTGATCCGGCTTCTCCCTCCGCTTGTCATCACCCGGGAAGAGATTGACAACGTATTATCCACCATGAAAGAAGTCCTGGCCTAATCTTATCTCCCTCTATCCTCAACCGCTATGGCATCCATCTTATCACTATGCTTGCCAGCGGATAATAGAAGAAGGACGGGTTAAGAAACCAGACAAGACCTGCCCTTTGGACTGAAAATCCACATTCCCACGATCCATAAACAACGGATGGAATAAAAATATTTTTGTTTGCTCCTATCCTTGTATCTGTGACCCTTTCCAATTATAATCCCTTATGAATAAATTCAATCATGTTCTCGCCCTGAACCCGTATTTTGGTGATTCCACCGCACTCATCGGATTATTCCCTCCAACCGGCCTTGAGTACATCTCTGCAAGCATGAAAGGTCTCGTCGACAAGGTGACACTTCTCGACCTTCGACATGAAAGTGCCTTTCAGGACCCGAAGGAACTCAGCAAGTTCATCAGGAACGAGATCGACCTTCTATGCGTCAGCATCCGGTGGGAATCCCGGTTTGAGGATGTCTGTGATTTCCTGTCCCAACTCCCCCCCGAGGTTTGCACCATTGTCGGGGGATACAAAGCAACGGAAGAGGTTGAATATCTGTTCAACCGTTGCCCGAACATTGACATGGTCGTACGAGGCGAGGGCGAAGAGATCATCAAACAGATCGTCACGGATGTTCCGTACAAAGATATCCGCGGGCTTTCTTATCGGGAGAACGGGGGAGTTGTCCACAACGAAACCCATCCCCTGCCGGACCTTGCTCATATTCCGTACCCCGACCGGTCTCTGAGAAAACAGGATTATCGCCTGGTGAAATATGGCCTTCAGCTCAGCAGCCACACGTTCGACACGGTTCTGACAACGAGGGGATGTCCATTTAAATGCAAGTTCTGCACTTTCAGTCTCAATCCACTCGGCCAGAAAAGGACCTATGCGGAACGACCGATCGAATCGGTCATCGAAGAATTGAAGACGGTGACGGCCGATGTCGTGTTATTCAGCGACGACAACTTCTTCACGAACCCGAAGAGGAGCGAACAGCTCTGCGACCTGATCATCGAGAACAAGATCAATAAGATTTTTGTTGTCCAAGCCCGGATCGATATCGCCAAACACCGGAAGGTCCTCGACAAGGCACAGAAGGCAGGCTTCAAAGTCTTTTTGATCGGGATCGAGTCCCCGCATGACCGGATCCTGGAGCAACTTCAAAAGGGTATCACCCAACAGCAGGTTCGGGAGGCGTTTGAAGTCCTGACACGGTATGACGTCTATCTGCACGGGTATTTCATTTACGGCAACATCGGTGAGACGGAAGAGGAGATGCTTTACATCCCGAAGTTCGCTAAGGAGATCAAACTCGATTCCATCAGCTTCCAGAAACTCCGCGTCGAGAGGTTCTCGCCACTGAAGGAAGTGGTTGAAGAAACCCCTGGCTACTACTACACGCGGATCGGCGGTTCCGTATATTCCGATCGCTTTGGACGCAAGGAGTTAAAACAGATCCGTAACCGGATTCGGTCAGCGTTCTATGATCTGCCGCAGGTCATCCGTATGATAAGAAAGGCCCGCCGAATCGGACTTGTCAGCAATCGGGACCTGGTGGATGTTTTTTTTAAACTGCCTCTCATCATGGTTGGGTTGATCAGACGAAAATTTAGAAGAAGACGTTCATTTTGGAAGTGAAGGGGCTATGTTAAAACGGTAACCCCTCCATACCTCCCCTTAATTTAAGGGGAGGCTGGGTGGGGTTATTGATTCATCTTGTTTATTATTTGATGATGGGCGTTTGTAATTCGGTGATTCATCTCAATGAGTTTCTGATTCTAAAGCGACCGCCTGTCGCTGGGCGGCGGTGATTTTTTCTGCGGCCGCTTTCTTTTTGGCAATGGCTACCCGGTCCGCATCCAAATAATCCACGGCTTTCATATCACAGAAGCGAACGCACTGCGGATCTCCGTCGCAGAGATCGCACTTGAAATTTTTCCGATCGATCACATTAAATCCCATCGCGCCAAACGGACAAACCGTCACGCAGGAACGGCAGCCGATGCAGATATCATGGTTGACCATCACCCGGCTTAGCTTCTCATCGCGGGAAATAGCCTTCACGGGGCAAACGATCAGACAGGGAGCATCCTGACACTGCTGACAGGACATGGGGATATAAAGCCCCTCGGACTCCCATTTCATCACTTTGATCCGGCTTCGGGCGGCATTCGATACGCCATCATGAAAAACCGAGCAGACGAGCTCACAGAGTCTGCAGCCGGTGCACTTTTCGGGGCTGATTGCAAGAACTTTACCCATGGGTTCCATTAGAAGTTTCTCCTTTCGTGTGTCACGAATGACTCGAATGAAACCGAATTTCACGAATCAACCACACTATCAATAAAATATTCGTGTCATTCGTTACCATTCGTTCCATTCGCTTAATGATTACAGTAAATGTGAGGGTTCTTTATCCACGCCGAGCCTCTTGAGCGTTTCCGGCTTAGAAACGCCGTTCTGGTCAAGTCCCTTGTATTCATACAGTTCGTCGATCATTTTCTCGAATTTCTTCCGGTCGATCACCTTCCCGACCACATCGAGGGCGCCCCTTCGGGCGGGCTCATCAAAGTAGCGATGGTTGAGCATATCGCCCTTTTTGAGATCGTTTCTCGTTAACCCTTCGCGAAGGTTGAACAACCGTTCCATCATGTTGGAACGCTCGGCAACGTCCCAGATTTCCCGAGGGGTAAGCTCCAGCCCTGTATTGTAGTAAAGCACCCTGGACCAATCTTCAAAGTTGGGAAGCGTAGCGCCCAGGAACGTGGTGTGATACTTGCAGATGCCAAGGCAATCCACTCCCATGTAACAGTTTTCATGCCAGAAGACCTGCCACGGTTTGCCGATATATTCCGTATGTTCCGAACTCAAGGGTCCGTCGTAAGGGACCGGGCTGCTGTAAATCCTTCTCATGACGTCTACCGGCAAATGGTAAAGGTCGATGGCTGGACGGCTTCTCAAATGGTCTGAGCCACGGGAGGCAGTGGCAATATTAAGAGCAAGAGCGGGTGTCGCTCGCTCATCAGAGTGAAGGTTGCTGACCCCTTTGACCTGGATCAGGTAGTCGAAGGAATTCTTTCCAATTTTCTCGGAGGCAATGATTCCTCCCTCAGCCAGGACATTTCCCAACCAGCCCTTTCTGAAGCAGATCCGTTCAAGCATCTCCTGAAAGGCTTCGGCGTTGCCAAACCGTAAATCGAGGCCATCGGTCTCCTTGTCGGTGAGAATTCCCAGCTCATAAAGCTCCATTGCCCAGGAGATAATGCTTCCGATTTCAAGGTTGTCCACACCCCACTGATTAACCAGGTGATTGCACACCAACAGGTTTTCCAAGCCTGGGATATCGGGTTCCGACGACATCCCGCCCTGAGAGGTATATTCCGGGCCCTCGTCATAGATGCCTGCATAAGGTCCGGTGGGAATCTTGTACTGGGCCCGGCAGTGGACCTGGCAGCCGAAGCAACCGGTCATATGGTAGGGTCCAATCGTTTTGATAGCGTTTTCGTCAATCGATTCCGGCTCGATCTCGTCAGCGTACAGCATCTGATTATACTGGAAGTTCCTGGTTCGGACACCACCCCAGGAATTGGTGGCTCCCCAGATAAAGGGGGTGCCCAGGGTTCCCTGGGTCTGGTTAACCTTTGCGCTCGTGATTTGATCGATAAAGCGCTTGTTGTACTCGAGAGCCTCCTTCGGATAGGCGATCTTGATATCCATGGTGCCGCGGGCGGCAATGGCCTTTAAATTTTTTGAGCCCATGACCGCTCCCATTCCGGTTCTTCCACCGGAATTTTTGATGCCGGTCATGACATTGGCATACCTGACGAGGTTCTCTCCGGCCGGACCGATGACCAGGCTCTTAATGTCATCATCCCCTAACTCTTCCCGGATCGCCCATTGGGTATCGGTGACGGTTTTACCCCAAATGTTCTTAGCATCACGGATCTCGATTTTGCCATTGTGGATCCAGAGATAAACCGGCTTATCCGCCTTCCCTTTGATGACGAGATGATGGAATCCTGCCCAGGCTAACTCAGGAGTGAAGAAACCTCCCATGTTGGCGCTCCCCAACATTCCTCCGAGGGGAGATTTAGCCATCACATGACATCTGGAAGTTGCTGAAGCCAATGTGGCAGTCAGAATTCCGCCGCTCACCATGAGTGTGTTGTCAGGACCGAGGGGATCGCATCCTTGCTTTGTGTGATTATAAAGCAGATAGGCATCGAGGCCCCGGCCTCCCAGGAATTTTCTCCTGACCTCAAGGGGGATGGGTTTGATTTCTATCTTGCCTGTAGAGAGATCAATATACGCTATCTTCCTATTTAGGGCCATCTTTCTTAACCTCCTTCATTTTTCTTCCAAACTCTTCCTCGGCCAATCTTTTGTTCACATCCCATACCGGGCCCCTGATGCGGGGGAAACCTTCTTTGACCCAGGCCACACGCCATTCCATATGACACATAGGGCATTTCACGGTGGGTTCCCCGGATTTTGGTTCGAGTCTTCCCATACAACTGGGATTATGGCACCTCACCTGGCCATAGGTACGAGTCTTACGCAGACTCTCAGCGGTTGAAAGTCCTTCCTTCTCGTTTACCATAACAACCCCCTTTCTCGAAGCAGAATGTGGAAAGTAGAGGGTGGAGGGTGGATAAGTCGCCTCTTCTTCACGCCTTAAGTTCACAATAGTGAACTTGAAAACCCCTTCCAAAACCTCAACTCCTTCAGATTATTAAACTACATTTATTTTTTTGTCAAGGGATATTTTGTTGTGCCATGATTCAAGTTCACTATTGTGAACCCTTTGGATGTGAACTCCACATGCCACCCTCTACATTCCACCTTCGAAGGATGGATTCCACCATTCGATCCAGGTTCCGTCCCGTCCGAACCTAATGTCTGTAGTGGATTCAATCTTTCTGATCCAGTCCCCGAGAAAAGAGGCATGGTGAATGATGAGCGGGGTGCTGTGTTCGGGCAGAATATCCTCAAAGAACCGGTGGAGAAAAATATTCCTGTCCATCTCCTGCATCGTCTCCCCATCGTCCCAGGGGGTAGGCCGAATAAAACCGTGATTTGCGCCCTCATCCCTCCGGTAAAGGAAGTGGTTTTTGAACCGGTCTTTGAGGCGGCGAAGGGTCTCAACGCACTCCACAATATCCGCGAGGGTAATCCCTTTGCAGAAATATTGAAGCAACCGGTCGGAGAATGATTCAAAACCGATCGATGCAAACATCACCTTTATATCCTGATTCTGTGCCTGTGAAAAGATCCCCGGAAGATCAGAGGCGTGAGCATTGACATCATCGACCCGGCAGACCAGATTGATTTGTGATAGTCTGATGTTTTGATGACTTATCTCCTCAAGCAGTTTGCCGAGGGAGCGGAGGGGGTACTCGTCTATGAGTTCGAACGGGACCTTCTTTCCGTCGAGTTCGGGCAATCTCACAATCTGATCAATAACCTGTTCCATCTCCAATAAGCCATGAAAGCCTTTGTCATGTGAAACATCGCAGAAGATGCATCCTTCACTCCGGACGCTCAACTCCACAGCCCCTCTCCCCTTGAGATCCACCGGTGGAGGCAGAATCACGGTCTGCGCCTTACTGGAATATGGGCAACCGATCGCATTAAGAACTTGACACAGCCGGACCTCGTGTTTCTGGAGGGTGTCGGAAAATAGATGGAGGTTCGACCAGTCGACTTCGATGGATATGTCCCTTGTCCATGGATATTCGAAGAGTGTTTCGTGGATATTCAGATGCTCCGATCTGAAGCCATCGACTGGCCCCTGAAAAGCAAGGTCGACCGTGGATCTCAGTCCTCTGAACCGGTGCGGATGAGAATCAACCTCTGGTTCGCCCACATAATCCTGCCGGGCCTGAGGCCCACCGATGATTGTTACAAACCCCTTCTGTTTCAGTTCACGGATCAGTTCGATGAGGTCTTTTCTTCCACAGAGATGCGAGAATGCGGCAACCCTCTCCTTCCCTGCATAATGTTCATCTAAAAAACGGAACAATCGCTCTTTCGAGAAGTTTCTTTCGATTCCGACAACAATGGATGGGATGGAAAGTTTTCGTTGAAAAAAGGTCGCTGCCAGTTGAGCCCCCAGAATACCATGGGGCTCCCCTGTATGATGCGTAAAAATAATCATACTTTTAGGATGTCACATCAAGGGATGAGTTTCAAGGTTATCAGGTTATCAGGGTATCAGAATATCAGGCTGTGAAGGGCTATGGTAGGAAAGGGCATCAGGATATCCTAACATCAGGTTAAAAATCTGTTTGTTTTCGATCTTCCTGATATCCTTATGTCCTGATGTCCTGGTACCCTGCTTCCCCTACATATTCCATCCGCCGGAGACTTCGACTTCAGCGCCGTTTACAAAACTGGCTTCGTCGGAGGCTAAAAAGGCCACCACATTGGCAACCTCCTCAGGCTGACCAGCCCGTTTCAAAGGGGTATTTTCAATGATGATATTTCGGTATTTCTCAGCCATCCTGGAAACCGTAGGGGTCAGGATAAATCCGGGTAAAACCGCGTTGACATTGATCTGGTGCCTGCCCAACTCTCTGGCAACACTCTTCGTCAAACCGATGATTCCTGCTTTTGCCGTGCTGTAACTGATCTCTGAAACAGCTCCCCTTTTTCCCCAAACCGAGGAGAGATTGATGATCTTTCCGTAACTCTTTTCGATCATGTGGGGGACAACCGCCTGGATGCAGTTCAAGGTCCCCTTCAGATGGACGTCTAACACAGCATCCCAATCCTCCTCTTTCGTTTTTAGAAGATTCCCCGGCCGATCAAAACCGGCATTATTGACCAGAATATCAATCCGTCCGAAGGCTATTAGAACCTCTGCAATCATCTTCTCTATCTGTCTTCGATCTCCCACATCCACCGCAAAAAAGAGACATCTTCTGCCCAGGGTTTCGATCTCTTTCTGAGTCTGAATGCCGGTCTCGTGATTCCATTCCACAACGACGACATCCGCCCCCTCCTGGGCCATCTTCAGGGCAATCGCTTTACCAATCCCCTGCCCCGCTCCCGTCACAATCGCTTTTTTATCTTTTAGTCTCATCTTTCCCCCTTGAAAAATTAGGTGATCGGGCGCACCAACGTGAACCCGCCCCCGATTTTCTATTCTAATCTGTCTTTTCTCGTCTTAGGGGAAGCAAACGAACTCTTGATTTTTCCTCATCCACCGAAATCAAGGCCCCTTGCTGAAGATTCTCGGCAAACTTATGAAGGGTGTTGAGGAGCAAATCCTTTGCATGGTGAGGAGAGATGTCTTGTGCTCTGATTTGGATAACGCTTGGACCCTCGGCTTCAGTGACAGCAAGGATTGCTCCGACGTCGAGGTCATGAGTGAACAGCAGGTAACCATTTGTTTTAGTCCATAACAAAATCTCGCGATCAGAAGCATTCAACGAGCCGACGGTTGACCAATGGGACGCGATATGTCCCGCTTCTTCCAACACTGATACCCATGCAGGGGAAAGATTCATATCGATTAGAATCTTCATGCAGTAATGACCGGAACGTCTATCTCCTCAACCCGCCATGCAGCGTAGGCAAGGGCTTGGTCGATATCTTTCGGCTCCAAGTATGGATATAACTTCAGAATCTCATCCTTGGTCCGTCCGGATGCCATGAGACCAACAATTGTCCCCACCGTAATACGGAGCCCGCGAATGCATGGCTTGCCGCCCATGACGCCCGGATTAAAAGTAATTCGGTTGAGAGTTTTCATACTTGCCTCCACATCTATGGAATAGGATAGCACGAAATGGACCCGAACTCCATATCTTACTTTTTTCCTCCCCTCATACCCATTGTGTTCGAAATGTTGTGACCATCCGGTATCGGAGAATTAAAAAATCGAATGTAGTACGTTCGATTTTTGCTCCTTCAGCAAAATCCCCCATATCCAGCCCGCTTCTTCCCTTTCTGCTCCTCCTCAACGATCTCCCGCCCGATCAGCCAGTTGGCGACAACCTGCGTGGTGTTTATCGAGCAAGCTGCGGTAACACGAGCCGATTCCAGTATCTGCTTGACACGCTCATATAATTCCAACCTTCTCTTTCCGGACATACACTCCCTTACCTAACCAGGAGGCATTCATATTCTCCTGAAGTGTGATGGTTAACGACTAATGTGGACCCGTCCCCGATTTTCTTTTCCCCTTTTTTTCATTAGCTGTATTTCAAAATTACAGGAACGTCCCCGAGTTCTCCATGGTCAGAAACAACTGCACTTGGTGGATGTTGGGACAAATTGTCCTTCTTTAGGAAGGCCTCCCTTTCCTTTTTGGGAGAAAGGTACTTGTCCCTACTTTTTATTATTCAGTTACATGGGAGGTTTGTTAGCAACCCCTTAAATTGTTTATATTTTTTTGGATTTTTTTATCTCAAAACACAACTCCAGTTACATCACGTTACATAACCATCAGGCCCAAAAGGGGACATAACTGGCATCCTTTTTGGAACCTCTATATTCTCCATGTGACTTGATCAAACCTACTTCAATAGCATCTTTTATAATCCTTGAGGCCATAGGGTAATTATTATCACTGATGGCGAGACGCTTCCCGAGAGAGGTGTTAGACATTCTTTTTCCGGGGACATTTCATCTTGTTTCGATGCGGTAATGCTCCTGGGGAAATTTTATCCCCGCCAATGCGAGCCTTTTTGCCTGTGGGCTGCTCTTCTGGAACGAGACACGGCCAGAAGCAACCCAAACATATGGAGAATCATTCTTTGTTATAACCATCAAGTTTGGGGCACTACCATTTAACCAGTTTTTCAGCCAGGCGAGCTTATCAATCATTCTTGGTATCTGGTTTGCATCCGCGGGATGCACTTCTACCCAGATCGCTTCGTCTTTCGCCTCTGTCTTCTTTATGCCGATTCCATAGTCCCAGCGGGCTGCGTTAGGATATAGTTGTGCTACCGCAACATCCAGATGCAGACTACCAGTGATTTTCCGAGGATCATTACATGACAATCTGTTCTTGTCTCTTTCTAAAAGAGCTTGTAGTCCCGCCTGGTAACAATCTCTCACGTCATTTGAGTTAGCCACCGCATCTTGAAATCTCATGATTTATTTACCCTCGGGCATTAACAACATTCGCCACTACATCGGCCACGTGTCCGCTGAATTCACTGAGCCCACCCCACCCTGCCTCAGATGCTTCTTTTGAACCGGGGTCCAGGCCAGAAATATCATGAGTGCAACCTGTTTTCTGATCGAAATAATACACACGCGCGATTTTTCCAAGAACCGCATCTGCCATTTCCTTCATAGGATCGGTTTTTCGTGCATTGAAGAGATCAAGAATCTTAATCGAAGGTGCCTGATGTTCTCGGATTACCTTTAATGCCCATACGACATCGAGAACATGGGGTGAATGGGTAGAAAGACACACATGATAGCCTCTCGAGAGAAGATCCAGAATCAAAAGTAAAACGGCAGAAATAGCGTTCGGATGTAAACCGGCTTCCGGCTCTTCGATGACAACCCACTCGACGTCCTGCTTACGGGATACCTTGGTGGGAGGAAGAAGCCAGTAGAATCCCATCAATAGAGGGACAAACTCTCTCTGTCCGGCAGACCAAACCATAAAAGGCAATGTAGATTCAGATCCTTTAGCTTTGAGAACGAGTCTTTTCTGTGAACCATAGGTATCCACGCGCAATCCAAAACCATGAAATACCGTATGATCCAGCAATTTTCGGAGTTCGTTCTTAAGGCGGCGAGTTTGCGGAAATATTTCGCCCCCTTCACCACGACCCCATCCGGTTTCCATGAGCAAGCGGATTTTTTCACTGAAATCACGCACAGAGAATGGGTCGCTTGCCCCATAATCAGAAAAGGGACGCGGCCACCCTCTTCCAAGTGTCAATACTCTCTGGGCAGGAATAAAAAACAGGGATTCTTTCTTTCTTTTTTTTCGACGTATTAGAGTAGATAATTCAATCGGATCACCGTTGAATATGATAGCACTCCCATTATCTCCAATGCGCCATACATCCCGCATTCCTTCGCCGAGATAAATATCGAGAAAATGACCTATATCCTTGTTCCATACAAGCCCATGTGTCCCCATCTCGTCGATAACATATCCCGTATCCAATAAAAGTCTGAGGAATTGGAGGAAAATGCTCTTTCCTGTTGCCTGGGGTCCAACAAGGACCGTAAGATCTCCGAACTCAATATCTGCGTCTTCAATCTGTCCAACATTCTTCAACTGCAATCTTGGATTATTCATAAAAACATTCTCCTTTGTCGCATGCTCTTCAATTGTAAAGTTCGCCGTCGAAACAATTCGGAGGCAATATTCTTAAACAACTAAAATACGCCCCCGCGATCCTTTCCTACTTTCGCTTCTTATGAGAGACGGAGTACTCAACCTCAGGTTCCCGAACCTCGATCTGTTCAGCAGGGATACGTACCACTTTGCCATTGCGCCAGATGGCAATCGGAACCCCATTCCGGCGATGTTCGGCGATCGTTTCAGCCACAGCCTTGCGAAGTGCCTCTTCGGCTTTGTACGCTAAAAGGAAAGATGTTCTTTTCTCCTTTTTCATTGGTCTCCTCTAAATCTTAATAAAATGTTAAAGAGATCTCGATCAAGTATTTCGATCTTTCCAGATTCTTCATCTGGAAGAAACTTAAGCGCAAAGGTCGTCTTCCCGGCACCATTAGGACCTGCAATGATGTAGAGGTTTGGTCTTCGGTTTTTGTTCTTCAAATAATCCCCTTATTCAATGACCTGTCTTCCTTTAAACTTTCAGCTTTAAGCTGACTCCGAAACCCGCATTCCGAATTCCGCAATCCGCATTTGAATACGCCAACTTTTTTATGGAGGACACCTCACTCTCTTTAATAGTTCAGGTCCACTTTGAGAGAAGTGCCTTTATATACCTTTTAACAGGCCCCCGCTGGAGATATTGGTGGGCAAATTGATTTCTATAGCTCCTCAAACAACCGTAACAACTTGTATTTTCGCTACAGCCACAGTTACCATTTACTCTTTTCAGCGCAGCCTCTAAACAATCCCTCAGCACCTTTTCCTTTTCAAGCCGAGCAACAAGTCCTGCCCCTCCCGGGACGTTGTCATAGAGAATGATCGGGGGTACAGGATAATGCTTACTATGTGCAACAGTCGCACTAAGGTCAGTGGAAGGGATCTCTAAGACTTCGGAAGTTCCTTCGACTAGGCCGAAGGAGAGCGAGTATGCAAACCAGAGGGCATTCATTTCCCCGGTAAGTTCCGGAAGGAACTGGAGTTGCAGAACGTCAGTCACGAATTCATGTCCAAGAGAAACCCGTTCAAGTGGCCCATTGCAATTTTGGCCAAGGGGTGTCTTGTGAGTCTTCTCTGGTTTTTTGAATCCAGTCCCACATCCACCACAGATATAGAATCCCTCTCCGAGTCGGCCTTCACACAGCACAACCATCAAGCCTGGTGAAGCCTTCTTCATTGTGATCAACGGGGTATTCAAAGGCATATTGATAGTGCCAGGATCAGAGCTGAGTGAACCTCCAAAATAAGGACGGGTTGTGAAAACCCTTGTGGCTCTAGAGGTTGGGGCTTTCGGCTTCTCACGATCGGTTACGAATCCAAAAAGAGGGATAATATACTTGGAAGGGGTCAAGTTGTCATCACAAGGGGTAGCCGGTTCAGATTCCCCTTGTTGCCATTGTAAGAAAACATTGTGCTGTGGGCATCGTTTATAGATTTTCCGTGGCCACTCCTTTTCTGCAACTTTCTTCAGTCCGTAAGACCTCCATACTTTCTTATTTGCAACTAGTTTACTTGTAGGTGCGAACTCCGAAATTGCAATACTCAGATCCCTCTGAAGTGAAATCTCAAAGGCCTCTTGGTTTTGCTGAGTTCGCTGGGTATCCAGCTCCACAACGTCTACAGGAAATCCATATTTGGGAATTACGGCCTTCCGAGATAAAAAAGAAAGAACGTCTTCTTCGGCAACTGTCTTGGCGCGCGCTCCTGCCCACATGACGGTTTTATCATCTCCATTTTCAAAAGCTGCCTTCCGAAGGTTAGTAACGCTTTTATAATCGCTAAAGACTTCTTCTTGAGCAAGAGAAAATCTACTGTCATCTCCTGCAATTTTTTCGATCCACGTTCCATCATTTAGACCAACCTCTACATTATTCGGAACAATGGCCTGCAGAGAGGCTTCTAGTTCAGCCTTATTTTCATTAAGAAAGGCATTTAAAACGGCAACACCTGACGGATACATCAAGTCTGTGAATAGCTTCTCGACAGTTTTGAACCTCTCTTCAAATTTTTGGAAAAAGTGCGATAGTGCTGTTGCAACAATATGGCGGGTAATAATCTTAGCGTTTTGTAAGCTTAGCACTGGAGGTCGAACTCTACCGCTGAGCAATCGTTGAGGTTCAGAGAAATGGTAGAGATCGTGGGGACCTCGTCGGCAGTATGTGATGGCAAATCCAGGGAAACCACTTCGCCGTCCGGCCCGACCAACACGCTGAGCATAGTTAAACGCTTCAGGAGGTACGTTACGAAGAAAAATAGTATCCAGATCGCCCAGGTCGACACCCAACTCAAAGGTCGTGGAACAACTCAGGACATTAATCTTACCCTCCCTAAATTCCTTTTGAAACTCTCTGGCTTTTTCTTTGTCAAGTTGCGCCGTATGCTCTTCTACACGTAAGGACCCCGGAAGATCCGCCTCATAAAGAAGACGGTAGTGGTTTGGCTCTAAATCGATCACACGTATCTCTTTTAGAATGCCGGGGCAGCGATGCCTCGAACAGATCCCATGGATCGATATTGTCTGAAGGCGGCCACAAGTGTCGCATTGGAAAATCACGTTACTGTCCGAGATAGAAAAGAGTCTCCACCATTCAGGATTAAGCCTTCGAGCGTCCTCCACAGGAATGAGCAAACGGGCATAGGATGAAGGTGCATTTTCATCACACTCTTTTATCGTATTCCATATGATTCTCAAGGCTTTTATTGCCTCATCAATAGCTTTTTCTTCTGAGAGACCATTTCTTTTGAGTAATTTCGCCAAGAACCGAACCCGCTTTCCTGTCTTGCCATCCCAACTACGCACACCCTTTTGGCGCTTTGGAGGACCGATTCTGAACCGCATCTGCGATGTTTGTAGGCTGAGGTCACTCCAGTTTATGGAAACGGCGTTCTCTGTTTGAAGTTCGACAGCCCTGTCGGTCCTCATTGAATCGAGAAGGGTAAATACCAGGTGATATGCTTCTTGTTCAGTTAACGACCAAGGCGGATTTCTGATAAATTGAGGGATTTTAAACCAATTTGGCCACTTAATCGACCACCTAGCAAGACCGACGCCCTCCAAGGAGATTCTGGGTTCGTCAGTGAGAAACTCGCTGTAAAGTTCGAGCCATGCTTCACGACGCAATTCTAGGTCACCCATCATAGGGGGAAGTATGTTTCTTTCTCGGAAAAGCTCACGTAAGCCTATTACGAGCTCTCGCAAAGATAAACCCTCTTTCGTGTGAGTGCTCAATCTTTGGACAACCTTAAACAACAGGTTACGACTCAAAATTTCCCTATAGGAGTGTTCGAGATACCAAGCAAAAAATGCGGCTTCCTGACGCCCATCAGCAAAAGCAAGCACTTTCTTTCGCTTCTCCGGCAGACTTTGGTATAAAGTCGTGGCTATCACGGCGTGAGGACCATCTGTACCATGCACCACTTCACGAACAGGATCTGGAGCTTGGTAGTCACATTCGGTGCATCTAGGGATTTGGTCCTCCCGTTCTTCCGCCCTATCCTGCTTTTTAACAAAAATTGATTCGTTATGTCCACATTGCAAATTTATATTCACTCGCCGAATTTCACCACATTGGATACAAAGTCTGTAAATCTGCTTGCCATTGTTGTCCCCATCCTCTTCATTGTATTGTTGGTCATCAATAGGTCGGAAAAATGTAGCTCCAAAATCTGGATGACCAGGGTCACGGATCGCCTCAACCAGTCTGTCATATGTTATCTTTCCAACAAGATAGTGTTGACCACACTCTCGACACAATGCTATTTCAAATGACGTCCTATCTTTATCCTGAGTTCGTCGATCCAAAAGCACTTTTTTTTCAGGCCAATAAGAGGCAAAGGCCCCTTCAAGGGATTTGAGGAAAAGATGGTACCGTGCCGATAAAAGGGGAACGCCGGATGTAGGATCTTTTGCTCGCAGCAGAAGTTCAACCAGCACGGATAGTGCAGATACTCGTTGTCCATTCGGCAAATCATCAAAGACTCGGTCTGCAATTTTCGATACTTCAGCAGGGTTGGATGTGATGAGACGGCGAAGGCCAGTGGCACGACTGTCACGCTGAAGGAGCCTACCAACGGTTTTCGGCAGACCTTCATTTTCTATTAATGGGACACTAAGTCTGACCGCCAGTTCAGCAACACGGTTTCTGACTTCTTTGTTTTTCTCATCAAGGGTACCTCCAAGAAGCTGGTAGTCATCTAAAGAAAGGCTTTGGGGAACAGGTTCAGAAATTGGTTGAGTTTCTTCCAATATCACATTTTGTTCGTTGAATTTCTCACCAAATAGGTCGGAAGCAAACTTTGCTACTGCTGCTCGATCCTCTTTTCCACCAATCAACGTAGCGCTTGTTGCAATACATCGGAACGGCCCTGAGCGTCCACCTTCTCTCAGCCTTCGCTTGAGTCTCCTCAGAAGCATCGCCATTTCAATACCACGTGAACCTCGGTATTGATGAGCCTCATCCAATATGAGAAAAGTCCACCAACGAGCCTGTCCTTTGTCAAACAGCGGACTGTCGTTGGGTCGGAGCAATAGATATTCAAGCATAGAGTAGTTGGTGAGGAGAATATGGGGTGGATTCTCCCGCATTTCTGAACGCAATACCAACTCCCCAGGCAAACGATTCGCTATGTGGTCCCGAGCATGGCGTCGGGAATCGTTCTCATCTTCCGGTGTTTCCCCAATGTACTGACCAAAAGTAAATCGGAATGGTGAACCTATTTGATTAACAACCCAGAGAATCCCTGGCTCAGTTGATGTTGTTGGTGGTGCAGCAAGCCTATTCCGCTGATCGTTTGCTAATGCATTCATTGGATAGAGGATCAATGCGCGGACACCTGGACAAAGTTTGCCTGTAATAAATTCCTGATATAAATGAAGCAAAATGGGATAAAGAAAAGCCTCGGTCTTCCCGCTGCCCGTTCCAGTTGCAACGATAACGTTGTTTCCTTTGAATACCCTCTCAATCCCCTCTTCTTGATGCAAGTAAAGAGATCTATCGCCATTAATAGCCTTCAGGAATCCTTCATCAGGTTGAAATCCGAGGAGATTCTTGAACAAATTCCGTGGTGTTTGACCTCGCTTGTAAACTGGGGTGGCTTCAAGATAAGGACCCTTGGCTATATGACTGGCATGCAACGCGTCTTGAAACGATTTCCTTAGGTCAGGATCTTTGAAATAAAAAGTAGTCTCAAGATAGCGTTTGTACCTCTCTACAACCTGGTCAGCCAGTTTTACTGCATCCATGTTAGACCCAATATTTAAAGATATTTAAAAAGTTTATCCCTATGTATTAACTGGAGGTGGTTTAACATCGCTCCTCTATCATTACCATGAAATTCTTTAACGCATAATTTACATCGATAAATATGTGGAAGATTAGTTAAGACGTTTTTCCTGATTTCTTCAATATCGGTAACAACAGAAAAATATATTTTACCCTTCCCAAATTCATGCGTAGCCTTTTTGTGTTCATGCTCAATGTGTGAACAAATTGTGCTTGTTGGATTCTCGAGGTCACTATTTTTAACATAGAAGGAACAATATCCACATCTATATATTATGCGTGGCAAAGAACCACTTGACCTGTGCCATAATTCATCATACGTCAGATGTTGAATAAGATCGGTAACATGACTACTTATGTGTGATAGAGCTTCTTGCTCAGAGCTTGGTATGAATTGGCAATACTTACAACTGAAGGATGTAATAATATTTATCACTGGTGTCGACTCAGCCCTATTCGGAGAATCAATGAAGAGCTGAAAGGGGCATGCTTGTTTTGGATTTAGGATTTCTTCACAATCGCAGAAATCCCGCAGAGGTATCGCCACTTCCTTTTTTACTACTTCTACTTGGTAGAATCTACTTTTGGTGCGGTCAAAACCACCGTTAATTTTTTTTAAAAAGAGTGGACGTGGAAGTCTCACCCAGAGAGCTTTATCGGTTGTGGCAATAAAGTCTTTTCGGAACAATTGGGTAGGTTTATCCATCCAAATATTTGGCATTGTTTCCAATGTGCCACAGGACCACCATATCCTTTCCACCAAGATACTAACTTCGATCTCAACACCACAATCATTTAAAATCCAATCAGTTTTATCGCAATTTGGATTAGGAGGCACAGTAATAGTTGTCCGGCCATTCTCCCGAAGAATTTCCAGAAGATGCTCTTTATCCTTATCCATGAGTTCAAATTTGCAATCAGGATGGTGAAGAAATCTTACAATGGCACTTTCATAACCATTGAGGTTAGGAAAACAATTCATACCACTTTCTATTTGGATTCCTTGCAAGTTCTTTGAAAACCTAAAATCCATACTTTCTATTAAATCGTTATCCTTATCGTAAATCCGAATAAAGTACCAACCGCTTCGTCCATTTATTAACTCATCAAGGGCCTTCTGCTCTTGTACACTCATGTCCGGGACAAATAAACCTCGCCATCTGTTACTGCCAGTCCCTTCTTCTCCAACAACGATTACTCCAACATCGTTCCAACCCTTTGTTCCATCAAGAGCTTGTATAAGTGGAGGTTTCTCAGCAAAGAGGGGCCCCTTATCCTCCAAAGCATCGTATATTTCTTGCCCCACGAGTTTAAAACGAGGACTTTTAGAGTCAACTAGCACCCGTTTACCATCTGCAGTAATCAGGCCAATACCTGCAATTTTTGTCTTTTCTTGATAAAAAAAATGTGCCTTCAATCCCTCAATTTGAGTACTTTCTGGAGTAACAATTGCAGATCCTGATACATCTATATCGCGTTCGCAATCTTGTGGAGCCACGATAAGATAATAGCCCGCAGTGGAATATTGAACTAAGCGTCCAGGTTCTTTCCAGCTATTCCGCATCTTGAAAATAAGGTAATTCCTATCAGGTCTCAAAAGCGCGATAGTTTCACTTCCCCCGCTCCATGTAATTTCAATTCTGTTTCCCATTTTCTTCAAGGGGTATCGGTTCCCACCTGCAATGTTACATTTTAATTGTATTCCATCTTGAGATACACTTTCAGATTCTAACCCTTCAGGCATCTCTATCCCAATGATCCAAGTCCAACCTTCCTTCCAGCAGATAATCTCAGGCTTAAGAGATCGGATTCTCGCTTTTTGTAAACCATTGACACCCTTTTCTTCTACTGGTCCACGTGAACGCCCCCCCCGATCGATTGGCCTTATCACTCTTAATCTATTTACGAGCCGCTTACGCTTTTCCTTTGATTTGGATAACTTTACTCTCAGTTGCTGGAGTTCACCCTCAAGTCGTCCTAATTCTTGTTTATTCAACCCCTGCTTAGATTCCTCTTCAAGGCCTTTATACTCCTTTTGGGTTTTAAATAGTGTTTCTTTGAGTTGTTGGCTTTCAACTTCTAATTGATTAATCTTTTGATTTAAGGCTTCTCTTAGTTCCTCCTTTTCTTCTACTTGCTGTTTTATTTTTTCTTCAAGGCGTATCCGCCTTTCCTCAACATTTAGTAAATTTTCTTCGAGGTTTCGGCGTTCAGTATCAAATTTTTCCTTCATTTCTTTTTGGGCCTTATTCAGTACCTCTATTTCAGATCTCCATTGTTGTTCTTGCATTAAGTGTTTTTTAATAAGCTCGTTAACATCTTTTACTGTCTCTCTTATTGTCTCTTTAAGGCAATCCCGCTCCTGATTAGTTTGATGGATTCTTTCTTCGAGTTCTTGCCTTTGAGCCTCCATTTTTTCGTTTATCTCTTTTTCTACTCTAATAAGTGCCTCTCTTTCAACCTGCCAGCGGTGTTCTAACTCCTGTAAAAACTTATGTTGCTCTCCTTCTAATTTATCTCGTTCCTTCTCAGCCTTTTTCAATTCATCTATCAAATATTTTCTCTCTTCCCCAGCTTGAAATAATTTTTCTTCAAATTGTCTCCGGTCAGCCTCAAATTGCTCCAATTTTTCCTTTTCGCGTTTTTCATACGCCACTTTTTCAACTACCTGTTGTTGTTCCTTTCTTTGTAGAATCAGGCGCAGCTCTACTTCATTTTCTAATTTTTGTTTTAACTGATCTTCAAAATGCTTTCGCTCTTCCTCGTTTTTAATTAGTTTCTCTTCGAGATCCTGTCGTTTTCTCTCCTCTGCTTTCAGTCTGGCCTCTAAACCTGTCTTAAGGTGTTGTTTTGACTTCTCCGTATTCATTAGTTTTTTACGCATATTGATTACAAGCTTGGCGGTGAATATCGCAGGTACTACAAAAAGCCCTATGAGGAATAATATTTCTGGATTCATGGCTCCTAGCCTACTTTAAAAAATAGCACCCGGGGGACGTTGTTGAATTCGTTCACTTATTTTTTCCTTTCAAAAATCTCATCCATCCTCACCTTTCAATTGTTCCGGGGTGCTCTCCTGAAGCCACAGTTTGCCCCGGCAGAGAAATCCATTCGCTGTTGGCCGGGATGTCGCCTCCCATTCGGTTTTTAAATGTCTCGAACCTTTCCCATGGAGGCTCCACATACATTCTTCCAACCTATCCTGCGCCATTTCAGAAACCGTCAGGCGTCAAGCGTAAGACGCAAGGGGTAACTCAAAAACGAAACCGCTCTGATGCGGTTCCCCAGAAAGGCTTACTGCCTTTTCTGCTTTTTAAATCCCTTTGAGGATTTGTAGGGCACATGAGGTTCTTCTACCAAAAACCCTATTGGTCGTCTCTTAGTTTCTGGTGTTTTCATGAGCTCATGGATCGCATCAAAAACCACTTTGAATTGAGTATCGTATTTCTTTTCGAGTGAATCGAGTTTTCGTGCCAAATCAGCATGAGAGGCGAGTATCCTTCGCAGGCGAACGAAGGCCCGCATGATCTCGATATTAACCTTGATCGCTCTCTCGCTATTTAATACGCTCGATAGCATTGCTACACCTTGTTCTGTAAACGCATAGGGGAGTGTCCCGCCAAAATACTTCTTGTGTGGTATCACATTTTGTGATACCAGCCTCTCTGCCTCAGCGGTATTCAACTGAAACATAAAATCTTCAGGGAACCTACTGATATTTCTTTTGACTGCCTGATTTAAAACCCTTGTTTCAACATTGTAAAGGTCCGCCAAATGTGTACTCAACATTACTTTCTGTCCACGAATCAACAGGATTCTCTGCTCAATAACCCCTAAGGGAACAAGTGCTTTCATTTCACCTCTGCAAGGTGATCACAAATTGTGACCACCTTTGGTTTATCAAATATCTAATGCCGCACAGAAAACAAAAACCTATCCCCTTCCAAGAATAGTTTTACTAAGAAGTCCAATATCTTCTGAAAATCTCCCCCTACCCCTCTTTGCCAAAGAGGGGAGATTTTTGTCAATTCAATGATTGACTGATTAATAAGTTCGATCTGAAAATTTTTCAATATCCGAATCTCCCATCGCAATTTGCCCCACTATATCAAAAAAGGAATGCTATGACAATAGTTATGGAATTCGAGAGGAACAGGTTGGAATTTTGAGGCTATTGAAACAGGGGAAGATAGGTTTTGGAGGCCAGGGAGGCCTCCCTTATCGATCAGATGTCTTTCCAGGTGGGTTTTCGCTTTTCCATGAAGGCTTTGAGGCCTTCGGTGGCATCGTCTGGAATGACCGACGCCTGACTTTCTGGCACAACGCCGGGCCGGGCGTTGCTGCCCGGTCCGGCGTTGCAGAGGTTGAGTGGAAACGCTACTTCTTCGCCGGCGCAGCCGGTTTAGCCGCCTTGGCCGGTGTCGCTTTTCCCGGCGGCCAGTAGTAATTGGCAGCGAAAGAGTAGGGCGGGGTCAAGAAGCGCTTGGCCGGAACCACTTTCGATGCCCATTCACGCTGTGAATCGTAGACCTTCTTGAATACGGGGTTCTTGGCCGACTCCTCCACGGCAATTTCGTCCCACGCCTTCAGGAACGCAGTCAGGATCTCGGGCGGCGTGCGCAGGACCTGTGTGCCGAATTTGGTGCGCATCTCCTCCAGCGCATCGGCATTCTGCTTCTGCCACCTTACCCACCAGCGCACGTAGGTTTCGATCGTGGCGGAGCGGATCACCTCCTGCTGTTGCGCCGGCAGGCTCTTCCATACGTCGGCGTTGATGATCAACTCGGCGACCACGCTCGGCTCGTGCATGCCCGGCGTGTAGTAGTACTTGTATATCTGCGGCAGGCCCAGCTTCAGGTCCTCGACGGGGGTCACCCACTCTGCGCAGTCGATCACGCCGCGCTGTGCCGCGGCTGCGATCTCACCGCCGGGCATGTTGACTGTGCTCATGCCCATGCGCTGGAAGATCTCGGCGACGATGCCCGTTTGGCGGCATTTCATACCCTTGAAGTCCTTCAGGTCCTTGATCGGCCGCTTGAACCAGCCGAAGGCTTGCGGGCTGGCCGGCATGATCGGGAAGGCGACCACGTTCATCTTGATCGTGTTCTGGTAGCAATCCCAGTACATCTCCATCCCACCGCCTTCATACATCCATCCCAGGAAATCCATATGGTCCATGCCGAAAGGCCCGGCCGGCGTGGACGCGAATAGCGTCGCTGCCGAGTTCTTGCCGTGCCAGTAGTAAGTCACCCCCTGCCCGCCGTCAAGGACCTTCTTGTTGATGGCGTCGAGCACTTCGAATGGCGGCACCACCTGTCCGCCCGCCATGGTCTCGATCTTCAGGGCGCCGGCGGTGAGCTTGTCCACGCGCTCGGCGAACAACTTGAAGTTTTCCTGCAGTGTTCCGCCCGCCGGCCAGGTCGACTGCATTTTGAGCACGCGCGGCGCCGGGGCAGCCGGCTGCTGCGCCAACGCCAGTCCGCTAATCCCTAAGCCCAGGGATACCGCCGTTACAAGCAAAAGAGTTTTCAAAGCTGATAATCTCATTGTCTTCTCCTTTCGTTAATAAAATAGATAAACCCGGTTGTGTAGAACCCATACGCCTTTACTTCTCGGTCCTGCTTTTTTCTGCCTCCGTTCCCTCCTCTCTTGGCATTTCGCTCCTGTATTCCTCATCGAGCGAGTCTTTTCCCTGCGCATTTTCGGTGGCGGTGTCCTCCGCGCTTGAAGGCGCCATACGTTGGATCGTAGCCCGCTCAGTCAGTGTGGTAGGCAACCACAGCGCGACGCTGGGAGCGTAAAATACGATCAGGATGCAGGCGCACTGGATCCACATGAAATCGAACATCCCCTTGTAAATGGTGCCCAGGCTCCATTGCGGCACCACCTGCTTCAGGTAGTAGGCCGACATCGCGACCGGCGGCGACAGGAATGCCGTCTGCATGGTGACCGCCACCAGCGCGCCGAACCAGACCAGGTTAAAATTGAGCGCCTGTACCACCGGGGCGAAGATCGGCAGGAACACCAGGATGATGGCGGGCCACTCGAACGGCCAGCCGAGCAGGAAAATCAACACCAGGACCAGCAGCAGCATCATCATCGGCGGCAGCGGCAGGGCCAGCAGCGATCTCGTGATCCATTGGGCCGTTCCCAGCCGCGCGAACACCGCGCCGAAAATATTCGAGGCCATCGCCAGGAACAGGACCATGCTCGAAGTGTTCATGGTGCTGATGCAGGCGCTCTTAAGGCCCGCGAAAGTAAACTTCCGATAGGAGAGCGCAAGCACAAACGCGCCGAAACAACCAGCGGAGGCGGCTTCGGTCGGCGTGGCCAGTCCCAGCAGGATCGAACCCAGGGTGCAGGTGATCAGCATGCCGAGCGGAATCATGCCGAAGAACATCTCCTTGATCACGATTACCCCGGACGTGGGCCGCTCGTCCGGCGGCACCGGAGGGCCGAGCTTGGGATTGAGAAAACTGCGCACCAGGGTGTACATGATGTACATGCCGGCGAGCAGGAATCCCGGGCCGAAAGCCGCGGCGTACAGGTCGGCAACCGACACGCCCAGCACAGGGCCCATGACGATCAGCATCACCGAGGGCGGAATCAGGATCCCGAGCGTGCCGCCCGCGGCGATCGAACCCGAAGCCATGCGCGAGTCGTAACCGGCCTTGATCATGATTGGCGCGGCCATGATGCCGAGCACCGTGACCGCCGCGCCCACAATCCCGGTAGCCATGGCGAACACCGCCGCGGTCAGGATCACCCCGATGTAAAGCGCCCCGCGCACCGGTGCGAGCAGGTCGCGAAATGCGCGGAACAGCCTCTCCATCAGGCCCGCCTGTTCGGTGATATAACCCATTAATATGAACAACGGCACCGCCGCCAGCTCCTCCATTTTCATCAGGCCGATGGTCTGCAGATAGGCGAGGTCGAACACCATATGGCCAAGACCCGCGTAGCCGAAGACCAGGGCCAGGATCAACAACGTGAACGAAATCGGGAAGCCGATGAAAATCACCCCGATCATTATAATCAGCATGATCAAGCCGAGACCCTCGAGGCCGCTCAAATCTCACCTCCGATCTTGTGCTCGAATTCCCTGCCGGTGCGTATCATGTACCAGCTTTTCAGAATTTCCGACACGCCCTGGATCATCAGCAGCAGCGCGGTCAGCGGCACCACCGATTTGAGCGGCCACAAGTAAGGGCGCCAGGGCGTCTGCTCGGACAGCTCGCCAAACCTAAAGGCATGCCAGGCATCATCGATACTGGTGGCAAACAACAGGATCATGCCCGGGAAAAAGAACAGGATGTAGGCGTAGAAATCGATCTTGCCTTTGGTGGCTTCGGAGAATTTCTCCCACAGCATGTCGGTGCGGATGTGGGCGCCGCGGCGCAGCGCAAAGGCGGCGCCGAGCATGAACAGCGCGCCGTACAGCATGTAGGAAAGGTCGTAGGCCCAGATCGTCGGGGCGTCGAAGAAATAGCGCGACACGACCTCGTAGAAGACGACGATTGCGAGCGGGACGCATAGCCAGGCGAAGACATTGCCGGTCCGCTCGCTAAACGTGTCGATCACTTTGATCGTCTTATAGTAGCCTGGCGAAAAATCGGCCATCGGCACCTCTCACGGCTTTGATAAGAACTCGCTTTGGGGTTGGTTGAATATACAAAGGTGGGAAATGTGTGTCAAGGGAATTTTATTACAGGTGCAATGGTTATGGAATTCGAGAGGAACAGGTTGGAATTTTGAGGCTATTGAAACAGGGGAAGATAGGTTTTGGAGGCCAGGGAGGCCTCCCTTATCGATCAGATGTCTTTCCAGGTGGGTTTTCGCTTTTCCATGAAGGCTTTGAGGCCTTCGGTGGCATCATCCGTCTTCATTAATCGATCGAGATAGATCTTCTCAATGGCTTTGAGCCCTTTATCCATGTCGTCGTTAAGACCTGCAAGCGCAGCTTCTTTTGTCAGTTTTAATACGATTCCGCTCAATTTTTTAAACTTCTCAATGAATCCATTCACCTCTTCGCCGAGCGAGGCTTCGGGAACAACCTTATTGACCAACCCCAATGTCAGGGCTTCCTGAGCTCCAACCGTATCGCCTGTGAGGATTAACTCCATCGCCTTCTTCCGTCCGATCATCCTTGGAAAGATCAAAGCGGCAATGGGCGGAAAGACGCCAACCTGAATTTCAGGCTGCCCAAACTTTGCCTTCTCCGTAGCAATCACCATGTCACAATAAAGAGCCAGTTCACAGCCTCCCCCGAGTGCAGCTCCGTTGACCACCGCAATAGAGGGGACTTTCAGTTTATCCATGAGCCTGAACATCTTATGAAATGTTTCAATCATTTTCGGTCCCAGATCCCCGAGATGATCCGCCACCTCCACACCCACGGAAAAGGCCTTCCCTACCGCCTGAATGACAAGGAGCTTCAGGGACTTTTCTTTCATCAGGTTCTCAAGATAGGCATTGAACTCTTCCATCATTTCTAGGTTCAACCAATTAAGGGGGGGACGGTTTAAGGTGATAAAAGCCACCCCGTCCTTGAATTCGATCTGGATATGTTTGAATGCCATCGGTTTCGCCTCCATTCCCATTATATCCCCTCCCTTGACGCCTGCCTGCGCGTAGCCGCTTCGGCGAAGGCAGGGGAGGGGACGAAGGGGAGGGGGAATTAAAGTCTGTTCACCCTCACCCGCACCCTCTCCCGTCAAGGGAGAGGGTAAATATTATTATGTTAAAATTTTAAAATCCTAAAAAAACACCCTTTGGGCAGGGAAAATTTCCAGACCCAAAGGGTGCAGTTTTACAAACCATTTTCACCTTATTTGCTCTGGGGTTTTCCCAGGACTTCCTCATAGAAAGTTTCATCCATGAGTTTTCCTTCGGCAATATTCTGGCGGTATTTGATGAAATCGATTGTGTCAGCGCCGGTGATCTTTTTGGTGTTGAAAGCACCAAATCCGAGGAACGCCTCACCCATCATGTTGGCCGCCAACCAGTGTCTGTTAATGTTCTTGGACTGATCCCAGAAGAACTTCTTCTTGTTCCGAATGCCGTCAATGGACATGATCAAACAGCCGGGGAAGAGATTTGCAAACGTCCAGCAAATCTTCTCCACCTCGGCATCGAGAAGGGCAAAGTCATATTCATTGTTCTTCAGCTTATTGTTCACCCATTCCCGAGCCTTCTTGAATTCGTCTCCGGTCTTTAAATCTCCATAGACGAGGTCGCCATCTTTCACATAGGTGTCGGTAATGACCTGTGGATTTCGAACCCATTGTCCTTTTTCATCTTTGAGAACGGGAACGCACTTGGAGATGAGACCCTTGCGCCACATCTTATACGCAGACCACATCTCGCAACTGATGCAGCTCCACATGGCATCTTCAATCGAAAGGAAGAAGGGAAGAAAGTCAGAAGCGCCGCCCACCGGAGCGGAGCCGTGCCGGGGACCTGCCTGTCCTAAAACGGCAAGGTCAGAGGCGACGGTCAGGTCGCAGGCCGTGCCTATTTCCTGCCCTCCTGCTACTCTCATGCCATTCACTCGGCAGATAACGGGTTTCTTGCACATGAGAATGGAGTCCACCATGTTATTGAAGAGCTCCATGTAAGCCCCATACTCTTCGGGCCGCATGCTGTAATATTCGGAATACTCCCTGGTGTTGCCGCCGGTGCAGAAGGAATAAGGGCCTGTTCCCGTAAATACAACGGCCACCACCGAGCGGTCGGTGGAGGCATTTTCAAATCCCGCAATAACCCCTTTCACCATCTCTGTGGTGTAGGAATTGTACTGAGCGGGATTATTGAGCCTGATCCAGGCATTGAAAAGCCCGGGGATGACATTTCCCTTCGGATCCTTCAAAGGTCTTTTCTCGTACACCGTGCATGGGGCCTCGGTCCCCCAATGCTCTGATCCATACCGGCTGTGGTTTTTCATCTCATGCTCTCGTGGCATCCACTTTAATGACATAAAATTTCCTCCTTTCTTTTTTGGTATCAGTAAGCTTAGGTTAATTTAAAAATGGCTACTTCCTCATTAAATCCGAAATCCGAATATCGAAATCCGAAACAAATCCGAAATCGCAAATTTCAAATGATCTAAACCTTTCTTATTCTCTTTTTTGAATTTTGGTCATTCGATATTGTTTCGAAATTCGTGCTTCGGATTTAGAATTTCCATCTTAAAAATCAGGTGTCAGCACAATCCTCTTAGCTGGAGAGCCAGCTTTGTGAACCTCATCATAGACCGATGCAATCTGGCTCATAGGTCTCACCTCGACAAAAGGTGCAATATCAATCTTCTTGGTGAGAACCATATCCAACACGATGGGATAATATTCGGGCAGGCATCCCCAGGTTCCAAGGATATCCGCATCGAAGGCCATCAGTCTTGACATGCTGTATTCATTTTTGGCCATCCCAAAGCCGATCAGAACCAGTTTACCCGTAAAAGAGAGGAATTCCAGGGCGAGATCCTGACCCGCCTTGGTTCCGCTCACCTCAAATATTTTCCAGCCAAAACCAGCCTCTAACCCATTCTTCTTGCAGATTTCCCGAAATTCGGTCCGGATTTCTTTAACCTGTTTATCCTGAGAACTGATGGTGAAGTCAACGCCATACTTTAATGCCCTTTGCAATTTCTCAGGATTCCTTGCAATACCGATGACCGCTTTTGCTCCCAGAGCTTTCGCTGTCTGAGCCATGTAGACACCGACTCCTCCGGTCACCCCGACGATGATGACATTATCCCCTGGCTGGAGATCGGCCCTTTTGGCTGCCTGGTATGGTGTGGTCACGGCATCAGCCACCACCGCAAGGTGTTCCAAAGGGATGCTTCCCCGATTCCTGACCTCACAGAGATCAATGGAAGGAACCGGAATGTAGCTTGAATTTCCTCCATAGATCCCGATGCTGTTTCCAGGCATCTTCTGGGCTAAGCATCGATTCCCACGACCGGTTTTGCAGAGCAAACATTGACGGCAGGGCATCACCGAAGGGATAATGACCTCTTTTCCGACCCACTTTTCATCCCCTGCTACGACGGTTCCACTGATTTCGTGTCCCAGGGTTAATGGCGGTTTGGATACGGTTGGGACGCCATCATAAAAGTATCCCAAATCCGTATGACAAACACCGCATCCTGCCACTTTGACCAAAACGTCCCCAGGCCCTAATGCTGGAACTGGAATAGAAGTTTTAGCCAACTTCCCTGGGATGACCTCTCCTGTCTCCTTGTTTTTGGTTGTGGGTTGAACCATTTGCCAAGTTTCAATCTTATCAGGTATTGCTGACATTTATTTCACCCCCCTTTCTGTTTTTGATTTAAAACTCCGAACTCATAACTCCGAACTTTATCAGGTCATTCCCAGCCCGCCATCCACGCAGATGAGCTGGCCGGTGATATAGTTCGCCTCATCCGATGCCAGGAAGACGAAGGTATGGGCGACCTCATCCGGTTCCGCAAATCGGCCCAACAAAATCCTTCCCGTGTAAATCTCCATCAGCTTAGGGTCTGCCTTAACCTTGTCGAACATCTCCGTACCCACATATCCCGGCTGAACCACATTCACCGTAATTCCATGCCCCGCCAATTCCCGCGCAGCCGATTTGGTCAGCGCAACGACCCCTCCCTTTGCCGCACTGTAGTTGATCTGCCCCTTTGTTCCCCACAATCCGGCTGAAGAGGTCACATTGATGATCCTTCCGTATTTTCTCTCCATCATATATTTGGAGGCAATCTGAGTGCAAAGGAATGGACCTTTAAGTTGAATGTCAATCACCTCATCCCACTGTTCCTCTGACATTTTGTAAAGCATATTGGGTTTGGATACCCCTGCATTGTTGACCAGAATGTCAACCTTTCCGAAATGGTCAATACAGGTGTTAATGATCTTCTCCGCATCGGCCTTGAGGGCCACATTGCCTTTGATGGCCACACCTTTCCGGCCCATCTTCCCGATCCTCTCAACGACTTCCTGCGCGGGTTTCTCTTGAGACGCATAATTGACGATCACATCCGCGCCTTCTTTGGCATAGGCAAGGCAGATCGCTCTTCCGATGCCTCTTCCTCCGCCCGTTACAACAGCCGCTTTACCTTCCAATCTCCCCATCTATATCTCCTTTCATTTCGCAGGAAGATCGCTCCGCTTGAGGAGCACCATAAATGGCTTGAGGTTCGGTCCTTCGGACCTTGAGGTAAGAGGCAAAATCCTTTATCCTCCACCCACAAGTCCTGCGTAGCAGGACACTCCTCAAGGGGCAAAGCCCCGCTCCTTAAGCCCCTTCGGGGCGCTCCTCCAGGCTCAATCGATCTTCAGCTCCAGATTGATCATATCTCCTCCTCTCGTAAAACCCATGGCTTTGTAAAACTTGAGGAGGTCCCAGTCATTCCAGTTCACCAATGTATAAATGACGCCAACGTTCATCGCCTTTAGATTTTTTACAAATTCCTGGCTTAATCTTCTTGCAACCCCTTTATGCTGGTGGTCCGGATCCACCCCGATAATGCTGAGCCATCCGATTGTATCAGGAACCCCGAATTCCCACCCGCTCACCTCTCCGAGCACAAACCCGATCACCTTTCCTTCAACCTCAGCCACCAGGGAGAGGAAAGGGTGCTGCGGGTTTTCAGGAACCATCTTTTTCCAGTAATCCGGCCGCGACTTCCCAATGACTTTGAGATCGATCTCAACAATCGCATTTACATCTCCAGCGGTCATCGGCCTTATATTCAATTCAGACAGAAATTCCATATCTACCGGCTAATTCCGTCCCCCTCAATTCCTACTCAATGACTGCAATCACTGCTTCAGCCTCGACTTCCTGGCCCGGGGTCACCTTGATTTCTTTTACGGTTCCGGTGACCGGCGCAACGATCGGCATCTCCATCTTCATTGCTTCCAGAACAGCCACCTGATCATCCTCTTTTATCTGATCTCCTGGTTTCACAGAAACAGAAACAATCTTACCCACCATTGGCACTGTTACAGATGTTCCCATAATACGAACCTCCTCTTATATACCAATTTGTTAGAAAATAAAGGCTAACGGTAAGGGTAACGAGGCCCGTATTGTTAATAAAAGGCTACGTTTATCGTCTCTAAATTCTTTTCACGTAACCGTGACCATTAACCGAAACGGGCTTCGTAACCGTAACCTAAGTTAACTCATTTAAGCCCCAATGCATTTCTTGCGATAATCATCTTCTGAATATTGGATGTCCCTTCCACGATCTGGTAAGATTTGGCATCCCTGTAAAGTCTCTCCACAGGATATTCGCTCGAAAAACCGTAGGAGCCAAAAATCTTCACCGCGGCGTTTGCTGCCCTGACCGCCACTTCTGCCGCATAAAACTTGGCGCAGGAGATCTCAACCGAATTTCTCTGTCCCCGGTCCCTGTTCCAGGCGGCCCGGTGGACCAGAAGCCTTGCCGCTTCCTCCTCCACAACCATCTCCGCAATCTGCTCCTGGATCATCTGAAAATTGGCGATGGGTTGTCCGAACTGCTCCCGCTCGTTGGCGTAACGGACAGAATGCTCCTTGCAGGCCCTTGCCACACCAACCGCCCTTGAAGCGCAGGAGAGTCTCGTATTGTCGAGCATGAACATACAGATCTTGAACCCATCCCCTTTCTGGCCCACCAGGCTGTCCTTGGGGAGTTTGACATTGTCGAAGTAAATCTCTCCGGTCGGTGCGCAGTGAAGCCCTAATTTTGTCTCAATCGCTTTCTGTGTCACCCCCGGCAAATGCATATCGACAAGAAAAGCCGAGATTCCCCGATGTTTCAAGGACCGGTCCGTATAGGCGTAGACGATCCCGAGATCGGCAACCGGAACTCCTGAAATCCACATCTTGCTCCCGTTGAGGATGAACCCATCCTCCTTCTCCTCGGCAAGGCTCTTCATCGATGCCACATCAGAGCCTGAATTCGCCTCGGTGATGGCAAAACAACCGAAGAGGTCAGCATTGATCAATTTGGGGATATATTTCTCACGCTGTTCCTCTGTTCCGAAATTGAGAAGGACGGACTGAATCGAGTTCATCTGAAGATTGAAGGGAAGCCCCCAGGAAGGAGAAATCCGTGCGATCTCTTCTGCCATGATCGAAGCCGCAATATATCCTGTCTCATTTCCGCCGTACTTCTCAGGAGCGATGCAGCCGAAGAAGCCCAGGTTTGCCATCTCTTTAACGATCTCTTTACGGAAACGGTGCTCTTTCTCATCCTCTTCCATGGTGGGAGCAATCTTCTTTTCCGCAAAGTTTTTGGCCATATCACGCATTGCTATTTGTTCTTCTGTCAATGAAAAATCCATAAAAATAACCTCCCTCCGGATTAGATTGTGCAATTTATAACAAACACTCCATCTATTGTCAAGAAATTTTTGTTTTTCTTGTGATAACTATAAGTTAGCACATTTTTTAATTTTAAATGGCAGCCCTGAACCATTCAAAAAAAAGTATTGACAACAAAGAGTCAAATGAGTCATAAAAAGTTAATGCGGATTATGGGTCTGGATGTCGGATCAAAAACAATTGGGGTGGCGATCAGTGATGAGCTTGGGATAACTGCCCAGGGCCTCAAAACGGTCAAACGGAAGGCCACGGAAGATGACCTCAGGGAGCTTGTTGACATCATCTCTCAATTCCAAATAGAGAAGATAGTGGTCGGACTTCCAAAAAATATGGACGGTTCCCTGGGCAAACAGGCAGAATTCGTTTTGGCCTGGGTTGACGACCTTAAAAATAAGATACACCTGCCCGTAGACACATGGGATGAAAGGCTATCCACGGTCGAGGCCTCAAGAACCCTGCTAAAAGCCGACCTCTCCCGGAAGAAAAGAAAGGGAGTGATTGATAAATTGGCCGCTGTACTTATTCTACAGGGGTATCTCCAGCAGATCGGGAGCCGAAAAGATGAACCTCTCCCGCCGGCATAAAACCCTGTTTGTCTGCCTCTTTGCAATTCTCTTTTTTGCGTCCCTCCTCTTCTGGTTCCTCCTGATTCCACCCTCCCACACTTCCCTGACCAAGGTCATCATGATTAAAAAAGGAACGCCCCTTAGAAAAATCTCCGGTTTACTCGAACAGGAGGGAATCATACGGAACAGGGAATTTTTTATCGGGATGGTCACTCTCCTTGGGAAAAAAAGGGAGATCAAGGCCGGGGAGTATGAATTCCATACCCGGATGCTTCCCTTCGAAGTCCTCAGCTCCCTGGCCAAAGGACAGGTGAAGCGACATCTCGTCACCATTCCCGAGGGCTATACGCTCTCCCAAATCGGGCAACTCCTCGAAGACCTGAGTATCGCCGAAAAAACCACTTTTCTCCAAAAGGCTGCTTCCCCTGCATTCATTGCTTCTCTTGGCCTTTTGGAGCATTTCTCAAATCAGACTGAAGATTCCCCTCAAAAAAAGGGTGGAATGACACTGGAGGGTTACCTCTTCCCAGATACCTACCATTTCATCAAGGAGATGGAGCCGGAAGAGATGATCCGGATGATGACCCATCAGTTCCGGAAGATTTTCGGGCCTGATCTGATAGAAAAAGCCTCTCAGCTGGGGATTTCTCCACGGGAAGCGGTCATCCTTGCCTCCATCATCGAAAAAGAAGCTTCCCTCTCTGAAGAGAAACCCCTTGTTTCAGCCGTCTTTCACAACCGTTTAAAACGGAGGATCCCCCTTCAGAGCGACCCCACGGTCATCTATGGGATTAGCAATTTCGACGGAAATCTGACGAAAGAACATCTCTTAACGCCCTCACCTTTTAATACCTATCTCAATTGGGGGCTCCCACCGACCCCCATTTGCAATCCGGGAAAGGAGTCCATGATGGCCGCTCTCAACCCCGCATCGGTCCCCCACCTCTATTTCGTATCAAAAAATGATGGATCCCATCATTTCTCTGAAAGTTATGAAGAACATCAGCACGCTGTAGGGAAATACCAGAAAACCCCGCTTCGAAAAAATTGACTGTTAGCTAAAATTTAAAAGTGTACACCTCTTAATCTCCTCTCCCCAAGGGACTGTGTCACAATTAGCCGCTCGCCCTTCGACACGCTCAGGACGAACGGCTAACCAATTGTTTTTTATATACCCCAGTCCGTTCATGGTGAGGCTCTCGAACCATGAAGGGACTTACAACATAGTTCCCTTGTTGTGTTGACAATCGTCCACCTTTTTTGTAAATTAATTCCTACCAAGAAGAAAGGAGTCTTCCCGTTGCTCTATAAAAAAGCATCCTATAAACAACAGATCAAGGCCCTGACGGAAATCAGCAAGGCCATCTCTTCTGACCGGTATCTGGATGACATTCTCAAATTGATCGTGACGGTGACGGCCAACGTGATGGGTTCGAAGATCTGCTCCCTCTGGCTTCTCGACGAGAAGGAGAAGGTTCTGAAAATCCGGGCCACCCAGACCATGAGCGAAGAATACCTGAAGGAGAGGATTCTAAAATTAGGGGAGGGAGTGGTGGGTTATGTGGCCCAGACGAAAAAGCCCCTGACCATTCTCGATGTCCTGAAGGAGCCCCGCTACAAGGAGAAAGAGCTGGCCAGAAAAGAAAGCCTGGTCTCCATGCTCAGCGTTCCCCTTGCCATAAAGGACAAAGTCGTCGGGGTGATCAACTGTTATACCTCTTATCCCCATCAATTTACCGAGGCGGAGAAGGACATGCTCACCGCTGTTGCCAGTCAGGCTGCTATCTGCATTGAAAGCACGGAGTTGATGGTCAAGACCAAAGTGATCCAGGAAGAGTTAGAGATCCGGAAACTGGTTGAGAGGGCCAAAGGAGTGCTGATGAAGCGGCAGGGATTGAGCGAAGACGAGGCTTTCAAACGGATCCGCAAAGCCAGCATGGACAGCCGTAAGACCATGCGGGAGATTGCTGAGGCCATTCTCCTCACCGACAAAATGGGAGGATAGCCGTTTAGGAATTAGGAAGCCATGAAAGCAGGAATTCATTCAAAACAATTTATGATTTTCCCTGAGTTCCTGGTTTTCTTATCAGGATTTTCCCATCGCCAATTCGATCTTCGGTTTTAAGGCTTTAAAATCGACCTTCTGTTCCTCACAAGCCTTCCTTATGGTGATGGCCCTGCCAAGAGTCTTTCGAAGAAGTGGATTTGTAATCTTCTCAAACCCTGCCTCCTTTAAAACCGGAATCACCCTTGGGAACTGTTCGGTCAGGGCATAGACGGTTTCATTTCCAGTAAATTCCACAATGGGCCTCTCTTCATAAGCCTCTTCTTTTGTCATCGTCACCCAGATGTTGACTCCAAAGAGGACGAGAGCCGCCACCTCCAAAAACCCCGTAAAACCCACAATCTGATGGATGGTCGGATCTTTCGTTGCAGAGAGAATTTCAAATCCGATTCGGGACCCGTTGCCGATATTGAGAAGCCAGAACGTCCATTTTGTCAGAGCGCTGCTCCAGATCCGGTTCCCCGTAAAGACGGGGAGCATCTTCATCGAATAACCGATCATGAGCATGCTCACAAAACCAACCGTATAGCCATGGTTCGCCGCCCCACGAAGCATATGTTGAGTATAAGGATCGTCGGTAAACAGTTGGAAGAGGGCGATTCCAAGGGAGACGGCCAGCCAGCCATAGCCCACACGGATAAACCGCTCATGGTTGCGATCCATCCGGACATCATCCAAATCTCCCACCCTCCTTTCAAAGATCCTTAACGACAAGATGAAAAACCATGTAAAATGGGCGATGAGAAGAAGGGTGAGGAAGTAAATCGCCTGTATCCTCGTAAGCGCGGAGACCACATAACCGATCAGCGAGATATTGTAGACCCAGAAAAATTTCTTAATCATTCCTTCACGGACAGGAGGCGTATCCAGAAATGAGGGAACCGTCTTTGAGGAAATGCCAAAGATAAAGTTGAAGACAAAACCCATCAAAAAGAGGTGGACCCAGGCGCTGAAAAGATACGGAGGGACCGACCCTGCGATCAGAGGATTGTCCGATGGAAAGGCGCCCAGATAGAGCTGAAGATTGAGTATGGAGTAAATGATCCCGCTGATCAGAAACCAGACCATCCCTGCCAGAAGAAAGTTGTCCTGAATCCCTTTTGGCTCCGCGCTCTGCTTGAGTGTTTTTAAACAGACTCCAAGAAAGATGGCCGCGGCCCCTGTGTCCAGAAGTCCGGCCACCAATGGATAGAGAGGGGTGCCGGTTTGTTCAATATTATAGAAGAGCGCTCGTATGACCAATCCGGACAGGACGAGATAAAAACTGAGATGGGCCCATCTCCTTCCCGCCAGGGTCGTCCCTTTCAATCTGGGGAGAATAAAATAGAAGAAGCCCATGATGTAAAGACCTACCCATCCCACCAGTTGACTGGAGCCGTGCATCTGAATCGCTCTTTTGGATAGGACGTCGAAAGAGCCTCCCATCCCGGCTTCAAAGAGTTTGATCGCCCCATAGAGACAACCTGTGGTAACCGAGACGATGAGTGCGGTTTTTATAAACTTCTGATAGATCGTATCGCCGATCAGGGAAGGATCGATCTCGATCGCTTCGATCTTCTCCGGCTTTGCAGTGATGGCTGCTTCCAGCTCCTGGGCAAACTGTTCATATTCAACCCCGTGGGCCTTCGTAAAAAAGGCCATAGGCTCATGGGGGCCACACGATTTGCCGACGATGAGAAGGTTATACTTCTGGAAAACCTTCGCCGTCTCCGGATATTGGTCCAGAACCTCTTTCACCGTCATGTTACGATCGATATGCTTTGCCATAACGCTTTCTCCCCCTTCATTCAGTTAAAATATAACCCCGATCGTCAGGAATCTCATTGACTTAGATCAAGTTTTAGCTAACAAAGATATGAAAGGGGAGGAAGGAAGGTCTTTTGAAATATAGAGTCAGGTTGGCACCCCAATCATCCTATTTAAAGGTAAACTGGAAAAGAGGGCTCTCTCCGGTATTGTTGTTTTCTGCATCAAAACCCTTTACTCTCCAGAGGTACGTTTTCCCCTGTGAGAATAGATTTTTTAAAACGGGAGCGGGAAGGCTGTAATCAAGGTTTTTAGAGTAGGCGGAAAAGATGGGTTTTTCTCCCCCTTCCTCCAAGAACTCAAGCAGATAAACAACCTCTCGATCCCTGCCTTTCCATTGAAAGGTCAAAGGAGAATAATTGACCTCCGACCTGTTCTCGGGATGAGTGAGACGAATAGCAAGCCTCTCTCTGAACTCCTCCGCCGTAACAAAATAGATCGCTTCGGGCAGAGGGAGTGTGGGTGGGGGACTGGTGATGACAAACCTTACAACGTGCGTGCCAGCGGCAAAGGTGGGTAAGCTTGGGATTTCCGGGCTCTCGAGCGTCACGCTCCTCCCATACACAAGATGTCTGTTGACGTTCTGAAGGATCCTTCCATCCACCTCCCAGAATCCTTGAAGAAGCCCGGAGCCCACATACCGGATGTCCACAAAAGCCCTCAGGGCGGGTTGATTTCTTTTAACTGTAATCTCCGCCCTCCGATTTTCAAAGTAGAGCTGAAGCCTCGTGATCCCAAATTCGGTAGCCGCTTCGCCGCTCAGGGCGATTTGAACAATACCCGTCTCAGGAGGAGGGACTGGTCTTCCGCAGGTGTAACTGAATGTTCTTCTGTACTGGAAACTGTTTACTCTCAACGATTCAGCCTTCTTCATTACCCTGATTGGTAAAACAACCGTTTCAGTCGTTCTCCCTGAACCTCCACTTAAAGGAATAGAAACGAATGTATTCACGCTCCCTAAAACATTCGGTCCGCTTGCGAATACCCCGCCCGTTGAATTCGCCTGAGTGCAATCGATAACCCCGGTGATATTGTAACCGATTGATCTCGCTGTCTGGAGTCCTCTGGGGATGCTGATGACAGACGGGCTGGTCGTCACAAGACCTTCCGCGATCTGAACAAAAGTCAAAACAATCAGCACAGGCATCCAATATAAGGCCCTATTTCCCATTTCACTTCCTCCCTTAAAACGAAAATGCCATCTTTGTCTGAATTACCAGAAAGAAGGCAAATTCGTTGACTGTTTGATCATGAATCCGGTTGTTCGTTCTATTACAGAAGCCCCGAATACCTACGGAAGGGCTGAAAAACCCCCCGAGGTTATTAGCCAAGAGGTAGAGAAGGTTGAAATTTGAACCGACCGTATCCTGACTGGAGGAGCCATCGCTCGATTTGGATATGGTATAAGTTCCGCCGAACCCATAAGTCAGTCTTTTATCGAATAAATCTCCCCTTAGGTCGAGGGTAGTCGTATAGACATCGGTGCGGACATCCGTAAGATGAGAGATAGAACGGTTGAATGTAAAGCCTGGAGAGATGGAAATCGAGGGACGCTCCAGAATGACAGAGGAGGCAAAGGTAAAAGTGATGGCAGTGGTATCGTTCGCAGCCTCTGTCCGGTCATTCTGGTGGGAGTAACTGCCTGTGAGCCCAACATTCCAAGGCATTTTGACATAATTGATTCTCCCCATGATCGTATCCGTATCCGTCCGGATGTGAGCGATGTTCAAGGGCTCGTTTTCACTTCTCATCATCGTTCTCTGATAACTGATTCCCATGGGCAGGCTCTGGTATTTTTTAAAAGTATAATCCAGGGTCCCCTGGCTCGTATAGACCACGGGAAAAAGATCCTCTTTCTTCACGTTATCATGATACCGTGACACGGAGAGATTGATCAAATGATTCTTAAAATCGCCCCCTCCCTTCAGTCCAAACCCTTCCCTGTTCTTCTGCAGCCCCGGGTTGCCAATCACCTCATAATCCCTGCCCATATATTCATACAATCCCTCATAATTGAACTTGCCCAGGGTTCCCCCTGCCTTCACCCGATAGGCTTTGTCCTTCTCGCGGGAGAACTCATCAGAGGTATCCCCATCAAACCTTGAGATGTCAATCTCCGCCTCTGTTATCAATTTCTGCTTAAAGAAATCTGAGGTGATTAGAAATCCGAGGACATCCCCTTCCCTGGCGCCCTCGGAAGTGGAGATCCCAAATGAATTGCCCTCCTCTCCTCCCCTCGCATAAATGGTTTTGAATTTTAACCGGTCTGAGAATAAGCCCACATCCCCTGAAAATCCCATGAGGTGGTCGGCGGGTGTTGTTCCAATGCCCAATCCACCATTGAACCCCATAAGCTGTTCACTTTTTACTGCGAAAGTTCTCAGTTGTAAATGGAGATCTTTAGACTGGAAGACTAAATCCCCTCCCCTTCTCGCAAGGGCTTGAACGGTATTTGCAGTCTCATTGATCGTAACATCACCCAATTCTCCAAGAAAATTGAATCGACTCCCGGAATATTTTCCCTGAAAGAGGTAATTGGCAACGCCGAACCCTTTTTCTTGCGGCGGTATGGCCCGTAGCTGCTGGTCGAAGTGCCGGACGTTTGTTCTAAACATAAGTTCCCAATTCTTTTCTTTCAGTTTCGACTCACTGGCAAGGTTCGACTCCGTTTTCCATGAGGGCGCATTTTGGACTTCTTCGGATTTATCTATTAACTTTTCATAAAGGGTTGTAATTTGATTGTTCGAGTAAGCCTCCTCAAATGGCTTTGAATGGCGGGTTGAAAAAGTAAATTCCTGTTTTATTTCCTGCCCATCAGGGGTAAAGACGGTCACGCTCACGGAGTGATGCCCGGGTGGCAAATCGGCGATCGGCTTATAATCAAATCCTTCAGAATGGATTTTGAGGAGAGCGCTGATGTCCGTCCCATCCAGGAGAACAAGAAGCCGCTTCGGATCGAAAGAGATTGGAATGGAGCATTTGATCAGAGGTTTCTTGGCAATGACTACTGTCCCTTCAGCAGGGTGGAGAAGTTTTATGGGAGGTCCGGTGGTGATGTCGGATTTAGCAAAAACGTGACCGGGGAAAGAGTAAAGGGGAAAAAATAAGATAGACCAATAAATCACCCTGAAGATGAGATTTATTTTCATACCCTTCGTTCCGATTTCAACACCTTTCTTCCCATGGCTGTTATGGACGTTTTGGTGGCTTCGGTGGAGCCGCTTGGTGCGGTTCAACCACCACATTATCCCCGAGCTTCTGGTCTGACATTTTTAATGGGGGATTGATAATTTCAAAACCACGGCCGGCAATCATTCCTGTAACCTTGCTCTGGGATGTTGTCTGACTCAGATAGGCCTTGGCTCCGTACTTCCCGGGGCCATGCTTCTTGAACCAGTCGGCGTTGAGGGGAAGCGAGAACTGATAGCCTGTGACCAGGCCCTCGAACTTCTGCAACGCCACTTCGTTGCCGCTCGGTCCCTGTTTGACGACCTCAATATGCCACTTCTCTGTGAATGGGCTTGCCTTGGCGTAGGCAACCAAGTCAAACTTTCCACCAGTTGGACCCTGCCAGACCGGAATCTCAAGATCAAGCTTCACTGTCAGGTCAGGCTTAAAATCAAACTTCTGGTACGGCGTGGGAGCTTTAAATTTGGGCGAATAGATCCACCCTTGAATAAGAGGTTCGTTGGGCTTGGGCTGGGCCGTTGCAGTGGTCGAGCCGATTGTTAGCACCACAATGATCAGCAAGTGAGCAAAAGCTGGGGTAACTGTCGTAAAAATTCGTCGAAATTTTCTGGTCGCTTTTTTCATGGCACTTCTACCTTCTTTCTCCCCCCAATCGATGTATTCATGTCAATTTTGGGCTGGATAATTCTTGTTTCCTTTTTCGCCTCTTTCTCCAAAATTATCGCCTCTGCGGTTGAGTTGGTTTCCGCTCACCTTGCGGCTGGGGGACGATCCCCGGCACCTGGCCGCAGCTTCCTGTGAGATTAACAATCACCCGGAACTGGTTGTTGTTCTCATTTGATTCCTGCACCTTGCCGGTGTGATCGAGCGTGAGGTTCAGGATGTTTGTGCCGGGTTTTAGCGTGACCATATCTTTCTGCGTGTCCTGTCCGCCGGACGCAATGGACCCCCACGTGCGGTTCCAGCTTCCCGGTGCGTTGCTGTTCTTCCAAATACTGTCGAACGATCCCGTCGGAATAAGCCCAATGTTGCTCGCAGTGTATTGAATGACGAACTGGCACACACCGTTCTGAGATGAGAATGCCTGCTTGGCGTCCACATTGACCGTCGCACCCCATTGCACGGCCATGGAGCCGATTACTATCTGCGCGGCGCTGGTGATATCGGGTAAACTTTGTGGTTGACCGGGTTTCGTCACGATGATCGGTAAAGTCTCTTTCTTTGGCTCTCCAGCAATAAAGGGACCATCGAACTTCCCACCAATTTTGGGTGTGGGTTGCTCTTTAAGAGCCATCACTGGGATGACGCAGCCCAATCCGAAGGGCTTCAAGAAATTATCACAGAGCGCTTCGTCGGCATTCGAGGGGCAACCGAGGCCCGGGCATCTGGTCTCTACGCGTTCTTTGAACTCCTGACCGAACTTTGCCAGGTTTCCCTTATAAAAAACATTTTCGCACCATTGATAATTGCTAAGGACATTGAGCTGCTTAGCCTCATTGTGGGTGTCAATCCAGCGATCGACATGCCCAAAGCCTAAATTTTCGAATCGTTCTTTACAGTATCGAGGAACGGTTATATTCGGATAGCTTTGCCAACTGGGCCAACCTCCGCCCTTATGATACTTATCCCATTCCTGATTATAATGATCCCAGGAATATTTGGCCGCCAGGCTGATGGAGCCAGGGGTATTAAACTTGTCACGTTCAGCCGATAGTTGTTTCAACACACTCTGGACCATATCTGAAGTCCATTGTGCATCAACCGCTTTGGTGTATATAAGCGATGCTTTAAGGATATCGTCTTTTGAATAACCTTGAGCCTTCGCCTGGTCCCCCAACTGGGTTTTAAGATTATTAAACGCAAAGGGATCCTTGGCCTTAATAGCGATCAGACCGTCGGGTAGCACCTTCGGTGCGAAGAATTTCTCATAGATGATCTGTGCCTTCGGTTTCGGCGGTGGACCATCGTCACACCCGACTATCCCGCAGTAAATTCCCTTTGCAACTTTCCAAGTACCCTCTCCCAGATCTTTGAAAAATTTTGCTACCTCCTTCCCCGCATCAAGGAAGCTTTCCCCTAACTCGACCAGGTCCTTTATCAGTCCGCAGGCATCAAAACCGCCGGCGATCACCTGCAAAACTGCACACATTGCTGCCGCGCCCAGATGCTTCACAACACCCCATGTGTCACCGGCCTTCCATGCGATGTAAGCTTCGATCACCTTCCAGACGGCCTCCGGGATGTCGGCGGTTGCCTTCTTACCAGCCTCCGTTTGTTTAAATTTGTAGGTGCAGACAATGATGTCATCTCCACCCGCGATACACTGAAACAGGGATTTATAAGTCTTAATCTCCCCGCTCGATACAGGGAGTGTGCCCGGTGGGGCAGCCGATTCAATCTTTTCATACACCTTGATGAAATCGTCGATGTTTGCCTGGGCAGGCGAAACCCAGCCGACAAGACCGCTAAACACAAAAACAAGCGAGAATAGGAAGAATCGTTTAATGCAGGGGCTATTCATATTCATTTCTCCCTTTCAGCCGGTGGCGTCGTGCGAAATGCCTGCTTTAGCTCTCCGACAGTGATGCGTGTTCCGTTAGGCGACTCAAGAACGGTGTTGTCCGGTTTCTGGAGTATGCTCTTCCATTCTTCCTCTGTCGTATTTTGGGATATTTTTATGGCTGTACCCGACAAGGATGGGCGTTGAGTAACAGCAGAAAGGCTTCGTCCCAGATTTTTCTCCACCTGAGGCTGGACGAACTTGATCTGACCTACAGTCGCAAGCCGCCCGGAGGGAAGTTGCACGGTCTGATTGTCGGAACGTTTGAGCGCGGCTGCCAGATCTGTCGCATTGTTTATCCGTGTGCCGGTGGCTGCGGGTTTGGTTTGAAGCGTCGGAGGCATACGGTAAACACCGGGCGCACGGAGTTTCGGGGCTACCGTCTCGAGCCGGCGCATCGTTCTCACGCTCACTCGCTCACCCCCTGGGAATTCCACTTCATCGGCGTCTGGCCGCCCTGCCAGGTCTGTCATGCGCATATTGGGTGTGTGTTTCACGACGGCGGATTCTACGAATGCTGCGTCAATCATCAGAAAGGTTATAGCGATTGCAGCAAACCCTGCCAGGAAAAACCCTTTCGATATAGCGCTCCTGTTCATGATCACCCTCCTTTTTTGTCTATCACTGGCAATTGCCATTAAGATGGCCCAAATCATCCATCATCCCTTTCCACTTGATACGAACTCATCGCTTCTGTTCCCCAGGCCGGGCAGGTTTTTGCACTGCTGGCAACTGCGGACTTGATGGAGCGCCGGGTTGTCCGGAACCTGGCGCCGGCGTTGGAATCGCCCGGACCGCCCCTGCGGGCGACGAACAGAAGTTTGCCGGGAAACTGAGCCCTATCGTGACCGCATTGTTATTATGGTTTGCCTCTTCAATGGTGGGATATTTGGAATTAACTGCGACTTGCAACTTGAGCTTAGCGCCAGCGAGCGACTTCGGCGCTCCAACAGGTTTCAGTCCCACTGTTAACGGCAGTGTTTGTCCGGGGTTGAGCGCGCCGACCGTCACTTCCTGATCCACCAGGCCTGCGTCAGCATCCACACGGAGTTTCAGAGGCTTGTCAGGCGTCGTGAAGACAGGACCTAAACCGATGTTCTTCACTTCCACGTTGAGTGTTGCAACGGTCTGCCCCATCCCGCAGTTAGGCGTGATGGTTGTGTTTGCGGTGAGGATGATCAGATCAGGTTCTGCTATTTTTGCTATCAGACGCTTGTCTATCGACTGTCCAGGCGTTGCGACAGGATCTGGTCCCTTTGGCGCACTTGCGCCAGGTGGAAGGACCGGCGTGTCGCTTTTCAAAGCTGGCGCGGCGACATCGCCGACCTTCAGGACAGGGGTTGCTTCTACGACAAATGTTCTCTCAACAGTTGTGGCCGCACTCGCAAGCGAACTGTGAGGGTCGAAGCTACACTTTACTGTGTTTGTGCCAATGGCTTTTGCGTCCCAAAATACAGGGAGGCTGGTCAATGCATAATTGAGATTCACATATTTCCCCGGATTTGCATCAAATATTTTGCTCTCCACGGCCTGGGTTCCAACCAATTTGCCATCTAAATAAACTTGAACCTTCTGTGGACTTAGAATTACTAATGGGTCGCTGAATTCATAATAGCAGGTGATCTTCACCTTGCGGCCTTGGATGAGATTTGCTGTATCTCCTGTTTCTGCATCCGCCACGATGATATTTTTTTTCACAAGCGACGCTGACTCAACGCGGGAGACAAAGAATAGCATTGGCCCGATACTCAACATCGCTAACATGACCACCCTTGCCGACATCCTAACAATCCATCTCATGGTTCACCTCCGTTTTTTTCATCCGGCCACTGCCGGATAAATCTGTTAGCGACCACTACACTCCCGTCTTGATCTTATTCCCATTCCTTATTGGTCAGGACCCTGTTGAACTGGATATGGCACTTCTTTCTTGCCCAAAGTCTATCACTTGCAAAAATTGGATGGAAAGTCGACCGAAAACTTTGTGCTATTGTTGTCATAGTTGCCTTCCGGAACTGCTTTTTTAGGGTTGAGCTGAATATCCAGTACAACCTTTTTCCCGGCAAGGTCAGAGGGTTGACCGGAAGCTTTATGCTGCACTTGAACAGTCCGATGCTCTTTAGGGCTTAGAGCCGGAATGGCTTTCCAACTACCGGCAAGTCCAAAATCGGGCTTAATGCTTACAATGTTATCAGGGTTTTCCATCGAAGCAGCATTCCCAACATTCGTTATTCCTACGTTTACAGCCAAAGTATAGGCTGCAGGATTACATGTTGTTGACGCCGTCCAAACCGTGTCGATTTTCAAATCGGGTAAGGGTAAGGGCAAGAATGGTTTTCCCGTGTCAACCACGATTTCCTTGGGAGATCTCGTCGTCACCTGTGTGCCTGAAGAAATTGGGGGCTTCGCGGCAACAACCTCTCCTACCTGACCGACTGGGCTTTTACCTAAGGTGACCATGGGTGTCTTTTCTGCAACGGTCACCCAGATCTCTTTTTTATTGTCTCCATAGTTGGCTTCCTTGTATGCTTTATCCGGATTGACCTCGCATGAGACGAGATACTTACCTGCCTTCCCTGGAGTCCAGTCATTACCCATCGAAATCGTCTTACCAGGAGTCACCGGGGCAAGCACATTCCTTGTCACTTGCCCATTTACCTTGAATTGAAAGGTGACCGGCTGATACGGGCCAATATCACTCCCGGTGGGTGTAAATTTGCAGGAGATGTATAACTTATCCCCCTCCTGGGGTTCTTTGTTAATTGCCTTGCCGTCCTTCGTCACGTTGACATTTGGCCCGGTAACCGAAAACTCTATGCCAGCCTGAACCCATGAGGAAAATCCGACAACAGTCAGTGCGATCAGAGCAACTAATATGATTCGTGTTAATTTAATGCCATTCATAGGAGCCCTCCTTTAAGATCATCGATTGAGTCTTTTATAAGCCTATTTGAATCGCCGCCCTTTCCCTCCGTTTAAATCATAAAGTAAGGTCTCTGAAGATGTGTTTGACTTAAGTCAAGTTATTTTTAAATAATCTCCATTGTATGTATGGTCCATCTTTCAATTAGAAACAGGACTAATCCGAAGTTCCCCCATAAAAATATCTTCTAAATAGGGTTATCCTATTGAAATGTCATTAAAAAAGCAGAAAGATATATTTTATATTGTACCCATGTAAATATAAAATAATGCTTGACATATAGGTAAATATATGATAATTATGTTCCCATGTTTATTGAGCGCATCCCCAATCGTAACTCCCCACCTGCCGTCCTGCTGCGCGAAGCATGGCGTGAAGGAAAGAAGATTCGCAAACGAACCATTGCCAATCTTACCCATTGGCCCTCAGAAAAAGTGGAAGCCCTGCGGTGTGTTCTGAAGAATGAGACCCTGGTAGCCTCCAAAGAGGCTTTCGTGATTGAACGATCTATCCCTCATGGTCATGTGGAAGCAGTACTAGGAACGATTAAGAAACTTGGGTTGGATGGACTCATCGCCTCCACGCATTGCCGTGAGCGGGATCTGGTTATGGCCATGATTGCTGAGCGGTTGATTCATCCTTGTTCGAAGTTAGCGACAACACGGTTGTGGCACATGACGACGCTATCAGAAGAACTGGGGGTGAGCGATGCCGATGAGGATGATCTTTATGAGGCAATGGACTGGTTATTGGGCAGGCAGCAACGGATCGAGAAGAAGTTGGCGTCTCGTCATCTCTCGGAGGGGTCGTTGGTGCTTTATGATGTGACGAGCAGTTATTATGAGGGGCGGAGTTGTCCATTGGCTCGTTTTGGTCATGATCGGGATGGGAAGAAGGGGAGGCCGATTATTGTTTATGGGTTGATGACCAATGGCCAGGGGTGTCCGGTGGCTGTGGAGGTTTATCCGGGAGACACAGGAGATCCGAGTACCGTGTCAGATCAGGCGGAGAAACTGCGGAAGGGATTTGGGTTGAGCCGTCTGGTTTTGGTAGGAGATCGGGGGATGTTGACGCAGACACAGATAGAGAAGCTCAAAGAGTATTCGGGACTCGGATGGATTTCGGCATTACGTTCCCATGCGATCCGAGACTTAGTGGAGAACGGGTATCTGCAGATGTCGTTATTTGATCAGAAGGACCTTGCCGAGATTCGATCTCCCGAGTTTCCTTCGGAGCGATTAGTGGCCTGTTTTAATCCGTTGTTGGCCGAGCAGAGAGGGCGCAAGCGGCAAGAGTTATTGAGGGCGACCGAAAAGGAGTTGGGACGAATTGCCAAGCAAGTTGCGGGTCGGAGCAGAACCCCTTTTGGCAAAGACGAGATAGGTAAAAAAGTGGGCAAGGTGATCGGCCGTTTTAAAGTAGGAAAGCACTTTATGGTAACCATCGGAGAGGGGAGCTTTTCATTCGTTCGTAATGAAGCACAGATTCAACGTGAAGAAGCATTGGATGGGATTTATGTGATTCGCACCAGCGAATCAGCCGAGTGTCTATCTGCCGAAGATACCGTACGGAGCTATAAGAATCTTGCACAAGTGGAGCGTGCTTTTAGAAGTTTTAAGGGGATCGATCTGTTGATCCGTCCGATCTGGCATCATACGGAGGACCATGTGCGGGCCCACATCTTTATCTGCATGCTGGCTTATTATGTGGAATGGCATATGCGAAAAGCACTCTCCCCGCTTTTGTTTGACGATGAAGATCTGGATGAGAATCGCAAGAAGCGAGACCCGGTGAAACCCGCCCAAGTATCTGCATCGGCCAAAAAGAAGAAGACACAACGTCTTACTCCAGAAGGTTTGGCTGTCCAGAGCTTCAATACCCTCTTAAAAGAATTTGGAACACGATGCCGAAACCATTGCCAAATCAAATCTGGTCCCAAGGGATCCACTTTTTATCAAGTGACAGAAATGACTCCGCTACAGAACAGGGCCTTTCAACTCCTTGGACTGTAGCCATGTAAATATGAATTCAATTTCTTAGAAACAGTTCTTAAATCAAGAAGTTATTCTATTAGGAAGCGAGGAACTTCGGACTAATGAAATTAAACCACGAAGATTGGGGGGGAGACGTAGAGGAGGCTTAAATGATCAAAAATGACCGAAATTACCACCAGAGGCTGCAGGAGTTTTGTGACTGCTACATGGAAACGGACCCTGAAAAGGAATTAGAAAAGGTGGGGTGAGCGAAAAGGTGAAAAAAGTAACCCTCCAGCGATCAAAAGAGGGCAAGGTTATTTTTAAATTGCCCAATCCATCACCCACATTGATGAGGATAAGGGAAAGGAATCTGTCTCTTTAGTCCCGTAAGAGTTATATCCCAATTGAGCGAAAAGATTATTACAATTTCTTGTCGCGATGTTGTTCAACAATGGTTTTATATATTCACCTGGCTGTTTCTTATCTCATCTCCTTCCCCCTTATGATGGGGGAAGGGAGGGATGGGGGTGGATCTCTGAGACCTCCCCCCCCCCACCTGAATCCTCCCCCATTAGACTGTGTCGTAATGGGGAAATAGTAAAAAATGTCATGCTTCTGAACCTTGTGCTGAACTTAATTCAGTATTGTTTCAGCATCTAATAAAATCAACGGCTTAGAGACCCTGAAATAAATTCAGAAGGGTGACAAAACAGTAATTACGACACAGTCTCCATGGGGGGAGGAACTATTTTTTTCGCTCAATTGGGGTTATATTGTGCGCATAGATGTCACAATTTCTGTATGAATTGAACACGGTCGCCGATTTTGCCTTGACGCGTGGTCAACATAGCCATTCCACAGTAGCCCGAATTCTGGACATCACACAAATTCTGGTTGACGTATATCATGTCAAAGGCCGGATGTAGATTCATCCCGATAAGGTTTGTGACCCTTATTCACCGCAGATGTTTTTGCCCCATCTCGTTGCCGGCGAATATGAATCCATCTTGCCCTTGATTGACGTGCCTAAAACAATGGGGGGCACCTATACTCAGGTGGCGGCGGATCCGCAAAGCCAGCATGGACAGCCGTAAGACCATGCGGGAGATTGCTGAGGCCATTCTCCTCACCGACAAAATGGGAGGATAGCATTCATTTTGTTTGACAAAGGCTCCCTTTTATAGTAGATTTTATTTGTCAATACAAAGAGGTATTGGAGACAGAGGGGTCAAAGAAATTTGACCCCTTTTTTCGTTTGATACAAAGAGGTAAAATAGACTTAGGCGTCGAGCTCATGTGATGCTTTTTTGTAAGATATAAAGAGGATACTCCAAATGGATCACACTACGACCCATAGTGGCATTCAAGCCTTAGATGAAGTGTTGCAGGGAATCCGGTCAGGCGACAATGTCGTCTGGCAGGTTGACTGCCTCGAGGATTACCGTTACTTTGCCGAACCGTTTGCCGAGGCCGCAATCGCTAACCACCTGCGCCTTGTGTATCTACGCTTCGCATCTCACCCGTGCGTGCTGGCGCCTCGCCCTGGTCTGGAAACGATTGAATTAAACCCCAGCCTGGGTTTCGATAGCTTTACGCGGGAAGTCCACCGTCTCATTGAAGGCCACGGCCCCGGAGCCATGTATGTATTTGACAACCTGTCGGCCCTGGTGGTGGAATGGGCGACGGATGAGCTATTAGCCAATTTTTTTCAAATCACCTGTCCCTTCTTGTTTGAGTTGAACACGATCGCCTACTTTGCCCTGACGCGTGGTCAACATGCACATTCCGCCGTAGCCCGCATTCGGGACACGACCCAAATTCTTGTTGACGTCTACCAAGCCAAAGGCCGGATGCATATTCACCCTATCAAGGTTTGGGACCGTTATTCACCACAGATGTTTTTACCTCATCTCGTCGCCGGCGAAAGTTGGTTGCCCCTCTCCCACAGTAGTGAAGCTGTAGAGGTATTGACCTCAGCCCATCCCACTCCACTCATCGAAACCACCAGACCATTAGCTCCCTGGGAAAGCGTCTATCAAAAACTCGTCCACTACCGTGAACATCCGTCAGGTCTTGACGAAACAGACCCTGAGCAGATGGCCTTAAAACAAGAATTGGGCCGTATGCTCATTGGCCATCATCCGATCTTTAATCAACTTGCCGACAGATATTTCACGTTGGACGATCTGTTTGCCATTCGAAACCGCTTAATCGGGGCCGGGCGCATTGGCGGGAAGGCTGCTGGCATGTTGTTAGCGCGGCGCATTCTCTTGACAGAAAAGAAAAAAAACGGGGTGAACCTCACAGAACGGCTGGAGGACCATGACTCGTTTTATATCGGTTCGGATGTCTTTTTCACCTTTCTGGTCCATAACGACCTCTTCCGGCTACGGCTGCACTTGACCTGCAATTCAGCCACCTCCGATGAAGAGTTTAAAGAGATCGAAGATCGCTTCTTGGCCGGCCGTTTTCCGGCAACCATTGAAGAACAATTTCGCGCCATGCTCGATTACTACGGGCAAGCGCCCATCATCGTGCGCTCCAGCAGTTTATTGGAAGACAGTTTTGGCAACGCATTCGCCGGAAAATACCGAAGCATATTTTGTGCAAACCAGGGAAATCCCGAAACCCGCCTTGCTGAGTTCATGAAAGCTGTCAAATTGGTTTATGCCAGCGCCCTTAACCCCGATGCCCTGTGCTACCGTAGCAGGCGGGGTCTCGGCGAATCCGACGAACAAATGGCGATCCTGGTTCAACGCGTTTCGGGCATGCCTTATCGGCAGTATTTCTTTCCAACGCTTGCCGGGGTAGCCTTCTCTCGAAATCTTTATGCATGGAATGACCGTATTGATACCCGGCAGGGAATCATCCGTCTGGTTTTCGGTTTGGGAACGCGCGCAGTGGAGAGGGTCGGTTCAGATTACCCCCGCATGGTAGCGATTAGCCATCCCAATTTGCGCCCGGAAGTGGGAGCCATGGTCGCCAAGTATTCCCAGCGCCAGGTGGATCTGCTTGATTTAAAAACCAACCGGTTTGACAGCCGATTCTTGAGCGATATCCTGGTGGACAACCATTATCCCAATCTTCGCCTCTTTGTTTCGGTGATGCACGATCATTACCCATACGATCCCGTCTCCGGGAAAGTAGAAGGGATAACAAATCAATGGGTCCTCACCTTTAATAACTTGATCCACCAAACTGATTTTGTCCGGGTCATGGGGGAGATTTTAGTCACCCTGGAAGAAGCCTACGGGCAGCCGGTGGATATTGAGTTTACCGCCTTTGTGGGTTCGGACGAGCGTGTTCGTATCAACCTGGTTCAATGCCGTCCGCTCTTTCTTCCGGGTTCCATGGAAGATGTATCCATGCCGACCTCCCTGGAACCGCACCAGATTCTCTTTCGGGCCCACCGCATGATCTGTGGTGGTTTCGTGGAGCAAATCCGGTACATTCTTTATATTGACCCTCAACGTTACCACCGTCTATCCTCAGAGGCAAAAAAATCTCTGGGACGTTTAGTGGGGCAAATCAACCGGCATCCTGCAATACAGGGCAACAAGATCATGATGATGGGACCCGGGCGTTGGGGCACAAGCAATATCGCCCTGGGAGTCAACGTAAGCTACGCCGACATTGATAACGCTTCTGTATTGGTAGAATTAGCCCTGGAAGAAGCCGGCCATGTGCCCGAAGTCTCTTATGGCACTCATTTTTTCAATGACCTGGTGGAGGGGCAGGTCATTTATCTGCCTGTCTATCCGGATGATACCGCTTCGGAATTTCAGGTAAAATTCTTTAAAACAGCCCCGAATATTTTCTTGGAGTTATTGCCGCACGCAGGTGAATATGAATCCATCCTGCGCTTGATTGATGTGCCTAAAACAACGGGAGGCGCGTTTGCTCAGGTGGTTGCCGATCCGCAACTAAACGACGCAATATGTTTTTTGGATAAGGATGTTGCCACGACATTCTGAAAAAAAGATGATTGAGAGATTTCTGGGCTTTTTCAGAAATCTCATTTTATCTCATTTTATTTTCTTGACAAAAAACGGTTATTATATTAAAAACTGAATCAATCAATACAACGGGGTATTGAGGACAAAGGCGTCAAAGAAATTTGGCGCCTTTTTTTATTCATCCCAAAAAAGGAGAAAAAGATATGTTAGAGATGAACCCTTTTACGATTGCACAGAGACAACTCGATGCTGCGGCGGAAAGATTAGGGTTAGATCAAGCCACCCATGACCTGCTCCGTTGGCCTCAGCAGGAACTGCGGGTAACGCTTCCCGTCCAAATGGATGACGGAAAGGTGCAAATTTTTCACGCCTATCGAATCCAGTATAACACCGCCCGGGGGCCTGCAAAAGGCGGCCTCCGATGGCACCCCGAAGAGACCATCGACACGGTCCGGGCTCTCGCCGCCTGGATGACCTGGAAGACAGCGGTGGTCGATATTCCCCTGGGAGGAGGAAAGGGAGGGGTCACCTGCAATCCGAAATCGATGTCAGAGGCTGAGAAGCAGCGGCTGGCTCGCGCCTATATTCGGGCCATCGCCTGGACGATATCGGTTTCGAAAGATGTGCCCGCTCCGGATGTTTATACGACTCCTCAGATTATGGCCTGGATGATGGACGAGTACGAAACGATGGTTGGGCATCATCATCCCGGTGTCATCACGGGGAAACCGATTCCCCTTGGAGGATCAGAGGGCCGGGGAGATGCGACGGCGCGGGGTGGCGTCTATGTCACGCGTGAAGCCGCCAAACAACTAAACATCGATCTCCGGGGCAAAACCATGGCGATACAGGGCTTTGGCAATGCCGGCCAATACGCCGCTCTGTTGGGCAGTGAACTCCTCGGACTTAAATTGGTTGCCGCTTCGGATTCCAGAGGAGGAATTTATAACGCGAAAGGGATAGATCCGAAACAGGTGGTGGATTATAAGCTTAAGTCCGGCAGCCTCCATGGATTCCCGGGAGCCGAGAGCATTACCAACGAAGAGCTCCTCGAACTGGATGTCACTGTTCTTTTCCCATCCGCCCTTGAAAATGTGATCACAGCGGCAAACGCAGGTCGGATCAAGTGCAAGATTTCTTGTGAGCTGGCCAACGGACCAATGACACCCGAAGCCGATGATATCCTCCATCAGAATAATGTCTTTGTTCTTCCCGATTTCCTCGCCAATGCGGGGGGGGTGACGGTATCCTATTTTGAGCAGGTTCAGAATACTTACAACTTTTATTGGCCATTAGAGGAGATCCACCAAAGGTTGGATGAAAAGATGACCCGGGGTTTTCATGGAGTTTACCAGATGTATTTAAGGGAGAAGGTCAATATGAGACAGGCCGCCTACCTCGTTTCTGTGGCCCGTGTGGCGGAAGCCTGCAAGCTGAGGGGCTGGGTTTAAGATACGAAAGAAACTTTAACGTTGCGCCACTTTTAAAAGGGGATATCAGGAGGGATTTGATATCTCCTTTTTTATTTTGCAAAAAGACAGGTTTTGTATATGATGGTGTAGTGCGTCAGAAATCCCTATACAATCCGTTCGTGGTGAGCCCTTCCTTCGACTTCGCTCAGGACATTCGGGAAAAACCGTTCGTCCTGAGGCTCTCGAAGGGACGAACGGTTTGCTCAGGACAGGCCATGTCGAACCATGAACGGAACCTCTCGATATCGTTCACCCTTCGAGAACCTCAGGGCGAACGGAAGTATGTAAAGAGAAGTGTTAGATGCACTATAATATAAGGATAGAGGAGGAAAAAACGTTTGCCGGAGACGAAAATGACTTCTGATGCGAGGGAGATCAACGCCCTTCTGGAAATCAGCAAGGCGATCACTTCCGGCCTCTACCTTGAGGACGTGCTTCGCCTGATTGTGACGGTGACGGCTAATGTGATGGATTCGAAGATCTGTTCTCTCTGGATCCTCGATGAAAGAGAACAAAAACTTAAACTCAAGGCCACCCAGAGCATCAGCGAGGAATATCTGAAAGAGAGAAGCCTGGGGCTCGGAGAGGGGGTAGTGGGTCATGTCGCCCTTCATAATCAGCCAATGGCTATTGTCGATGTCCTCAAAGAGCCTCTTTATAAAGAGAAGGAACTGGCAAGGAGAGAAGGGCTGGTTTCCATGCTCAGCGTGCCGATGTGCATCAAGGAAAAAGTGATCGGCGTGATCAACTGTTACACCTCCTATCCCCGGACCTTTTCGAAGTCCGAAGAGGAAATGCTCTCAACCGTGGCCAATCAGGCCGCGATCTGCATTGAAAACTCCGGCCTGATGGAAACGCTCGATATCGACGAAATCCTCAGACTCGTATTGGAAGGGGTGATCAAGAATATCGGATTCGACCGGGCACGGCTCTATCTGGTCAACGAAAAGAGGGATCTCCTCGAATGCAAAATGGCTGTGGGAGTCGATGTGGAGAAGATCAAGGGGATCGAGCTTCCCTTAGATCCTGAAGCAAGCATTGTATCCAGATCCGTAATGGAAAAGAAACCCTATATCATCCCCGATGCGAGGATGGACCCAAGGGTCAACCCCGTCCTGAAAGAGAAATTCAATCTTCACTCTCTTGTGGTCATCCCCCTCTTCACGAAGGAAAGGGTCCTGGGAGCGATTGCCGCAGACCACACCGAACCCGGAAGAAGGTTGACGAAGGAGACGCTCGATTCGGTCATGACGTTTGCTCAACAGGCAGGCCTGGCCATTCAGAATGCCTCCATGTATCAGGAGCTCAAAAATTTCAGCCGGCAGATGGAAGAGAAGATTCAAAAGACGACGGCCGATCTCAGGAAAACAGAGGCTCAGCTGATCCGGTCCGAAAAATTGGCGGCCCTGGGTCAATTAGCCGCAGGAATTGCTCATGAAATCCGAAATCCTCTGACCAGCATTAACATCCTCATCCATTCTTTGAGGGAGAGACTGCCATCTGAAAATTCTCAGCAGGAAGACCTGAAAGTCATCGAAGAGGAAATCCATCGGATGAATGAGATTGTCGACCAGTTCCTCCGGTTCGCAAAACCTGCCCCCCCTTTCTTTGAAAAAACCGACGTTCTCTCCATTGTCGAAGAGACTCTTCAATTGCTCAGGCTTCAGGCCGAGAAACAACGCATCGCTGTTGAAAGGGAGTTCCAAACCCTGCCCATGATCCTGATCGACCCTGAGCAGATGAAACAGGCGATGCTCAACCTTCTGCTCAATGCCATTCAGGCCATGCCGGAGGGCGGTCTATTGACCCTGAAGGGGAGAAATTCGGAAGATGGTCAATGGATCCACCTCTCCATCCAGGACTCCGGCATGGGAATCTCCGGAGAAGACATCGATAAACTCTTCGACCCCTTCTTCTCCACAAAAGAAGGAGGAATTGGCCTCGGTCTCTCCATCACCCATCGCATCATCGACCAGCACCACGGAAAGATCGAGGTGGAAAGCTCGCCGGGCAATGGAACTCTGTTCACTGTGTGGCTTCCCATAAATTAGGGAAGAGGTGTCAATTCAGCTCTTTGAAAAAGTTCCCTTTTACTGTCATTCCCGCGCAGGCAGGAATCCAGGAAGAGGGTTTTGAAATTGACTGGATTCCTGCTTCTGCAGGAATGACAAACTTGTTTTACCATTCTATTTTACTGTTTTTTTTAAACGCTAAATTGATACGGTGAGGTAACATGCAGACGATCCTGATTGTTGACGATGACAAATCGATCCGCTACTCCCTGAAGAGGATGTTAGAGGAGAACTTCTCCGTCCTCACCGCCCAGAATGGGGATGAAGCGCTGTCATGGTTGAAAGAATCACTCCCCGACCTCATCATCATGGATATCAAGATGCCGGGCCGAAGCGGAATCGAGGTGTTGAAGGAGATAAAGTTGGTCGACCCGAAGTCCCTTGTCATTCTGATGACAGCCTATGGCACCACAGAGACGGCGATTGAAGCGATGAAATATGGGGCTTTCGATTACATCCTGAAACCCTTCCCGATTCCGCAGATGAAAGAGCTGGTGCAAAAGGCGATCACATTACGGAAACTGATGAAGGATGGGGTCTCCTATGCTTTCGAACCGGATCAACAAAAAGAGGAGGAACAGATCATCGGGTCTTCTCCCAGGATGCAGGAGATTTACAAAGTCATCGGACAGGTGGCTCCCAGCGATGTCACGGTCCTTCTCAGGGGTGAAAGCGGAACGGGAAAGGAGTTAATGGCGAGGGCCATCTATCAACACAGCCTTCGCTCTGAGCAACTCTTTCTTCCGGTCAATTGCGCCGCCATACCGGATACCCTTCTCGAGAGCGAACTCTTCGGCCACGAGAAAGGTGCCTTCACCGGCGCTTCGTCCCGGCGTATTGGAAAACTGGAACAGTGCCACGGAGGGACTATTTTCCTCGATGAGATCGGCGACATGTCCCTCTCGACTCAGGCCAAACTGCTCAGGGTCCTTCAGGAGAAAAACTTTGAGAGATTGGGAGGGAGGGAAACGATCAGGGTCGATATCCGATTGATCGTGGCAACGAATAAAGACCTGGAAGAAGCGATCGCAAAGGGGGAATTCCGTGAAGACCTCTACTACCGGCTCAATGTGGTCTCTATCAAGATTCCGCCCTTGAGGGAAAGAAAGGAGGACATTCCCGCTCTCGTCTCCTACTTCTTGAGGAAGTTCAACCACGAGTTGAAAAAGAGAGTGGTTGGAATTACCCCCGGAGCAATGGGAAAGATTTCCTCCTATGGATGGCCGGGCAATGTGAGGCAACTTGAAAATGTTTTGAAAAGGGCAATGTTGTTGTGTCAGGGAGAATGGATACTTGACGATCAGCTCCTTCTTGAAGTAGAAGAGAGACGGGAGTCCGGTGAGGTTCGGGACAGGAGAACATTCGAGAAGCTTGTCGATTCCCTCTTTGAGGAATTAACAGGGAATCCTTTAGCCCAGGAAAGCCTGGATATGGTCTCGGCCATAGAAAAAGGGCTGATTATTCGCGCCCTTCAAAAGACAAATGGAAACCAGGTCCAGACCGCCTCACTGCTCGGAATCAATCGGAGCACCCTCCGGGGCAAGATGGATCGGTACCATATCAAAAAAGAAGTGCTCGTCTCAGAAGAAGATTGACATTATTGGTAAAGTTGATTATTTTTACAAAAGGATCATCTTTTCCAATAGAAGAGTGGGCGAAGGTGAAGAAATTACCAATTATCCCTGTTTACGAACCAAGCTTTGAAGCAGCATACCGCAAGATGGCTCAAGATGAGGCACGTGAAACAGAAGCTTTAGAATGGTCAGAAGCCACTCTCAGAGATATAGGCGATGAATATATGAAATAAGGTAATAATTTAGCGCTTTGAAAAAGCTTCATAAAATCCCTCCCTACCTCCCTTTGCCAAAGGGAGGAGAGCTACTTTTCCCCCTTTGAAAAAGGGGGATTGAGGGGGATTTAGGGTTTTACGATATCTTATCAGGCCTCTTTTTCAAAAAACTAAAGTGTTATGAAGTAAGGATATTTTTTTATGGATAAGGTTGAAAAAGCAATTCTTAAAAGATTCAAAATGCTGCTCTCTCAACAAGTCAAGCTGGACAAGATAATTCTTTTCGGTTCCCGGGCCAGAGGTGACGCTGCCCTTTCCTCTGATATGGACCTTATTGTAATTTTAGACGACCCAGTGGACGATGAAACAAGAGACTATGTCAGCGATTGTGCCTGGGAGGCAGGTTTTGAATATGGCATTGTTGTTGTTCCGTTTGTTTTCAATAAAAACGAATGGAATAATGGTCCAGAGCGCTATTCTTTATTCGTTAAAGCGGTAGAAATGGAGGGAGTTCCTTTTTGAAAGACGAGGAGATTTTAAATCTCATCAAATATCGTTTAGACCAGGCCCAAATTGCCCTTAATGATGCAAAATTCCTTTTAGAAGGAAAATGAAGCCCGCAAAGCATCATCAATCGATCATACTATGCCATGTTTTATGCGGCTCTTGCTTTATTACAGAGAATCGGTAAAGTTCCTTCTAAACATGCTGGTGTGATAAGCCTCTTTGACACTGAATTCGTCTCAAGAGGGCTTTTCCCTAAAGATTTGTCCAAGGACTTCCATAAAGCTTTCGAATTCAGACAAAACTTTGACTACAAGATAATGAAACCAACTTCGCCAGACAAGGCTGAGGAAAGCTTGAATAAAGCGAACCGGTTTGTAAAAGCCGTGAAGGAATATCTTAACACAACAATGACGTCCACAAAGAATAAAAGACAATAATAATGATCTCGTAAAAAGTCCTTATTTGTCACCCTGAACCATGCCCTGAACTCCTTTCACGGATTGTTCCGGGGTCTCGTAAGTTCTCGATTTTATTAGATGCTGAACCAAGTTCAGCATGACTTTTTCTCTCTTTTTGGACTTTTTACAAATTCATCAACAATAGTGAGCAAATTGCGACTCATAGACCAGATTGGCAAACTCTCCGAAGAAGATATCCAAAAAGTTGAGCATGCTGTTAAAGTCCAACTTGGTCTGTCTGGATCAATAGAAAAGGGTTAAGAAATGGCAAGAAGAAATATAAACTTTTTTTGACTCCGAACTCCGAACTAAACACTCCGAACTTCTTTTGGGGATAACACATGCGGACACTCCGAATTGGCCTCTGTCAGATCAATACGACCGTAGGGGATATCGAAGGCAATACCAAAAAGATCCTGGACTATATGGCCAGAGGAAAGAAGATGGGGGCCGACCTGCTCGTCTTTCCCGAGTTGGCGGTCACTGGCTACCCTCCCGAGGATCTCCTGTTCATGCCAAAATTTATCGAGGCCAATTTAAAAGCCATCAAAAAAATCGGCCAGGCCACTTCCTCCATCACCGCCATCGTAGGTTTCGTCCATAAAAAAGGAAACATCTTCAATTCCGCTGCCCTTCTTCACCATGGGAAGCTGATGGGTGTCTACTCCAAAACCTATCTTCCCAATTATGGTGTCTTTGATGAGGACCGTTATTTTCAGGCTGGAGAAGAGAATTTCATCTTCACCCTTAAATCAACCCCCGTCGGCATCAGCATCTGTGAAGACCTCTGGTACCCTGGAGATCCGATTCGGACCCAGGCCCTCTGTGGAGGAGCAGAGTTGATTGTTAATATCTCCTCTTCACCCTATCAGGCCGGTAAGACAGCCTTCCGTGAGAAGATGATCTCAACACGGGCCTCCGACAATGTAGCAATCGTTGCCTACTGTAATCTTGTCGGAGGCCAGGACGAACTGGTCTTCGACGGAGGAAGTCTGATCTTTGATCAAAGAGGGGAGTTGATGGTCCGGGGGAAACAGTTCGAGGAGGACCTGGTTCTGGCGGATCTTGATATGGAAGCCGTCTTTCGAATGCGGCTTCATGATCCCAGGGTCAGAAGAGAGAGATTATCCGAAGAAGAGAAAGGTTTGAGGAGGATTGACCTGTCCAGTAAAAACCATCCGACCCAAAAGAGGCCTTCCCTCCCCCGGCGGGATTCAAAACCCCTGGATCGCCTTTCTGAAACATATGCTGCATTGGTCCTTGGCACGGGAGACTATATCCGGAAAAATGGCTTTCAAAGAGTCCTGATCGGTTTGAGCGGAGGCATCGATTCCGCGTTAACCGCTTCCATCGCGGTGGATGGACTGGGCAGGAAGGGAGTGGTGGGAGTGGCCATGCCCTCCCAATATTCTTCCAGGGAGTCCCTGGAGGATGCAAAACTCCTGGCAAATAATCTCGGCATTCAATTTCTCACTATTCCCATCACAGAAATCTTCCAGGCCTATTTAAACACCCTCTCTCCCTCTTTCAAGGGATCAAAGCCCGATGTGACCGAGGAAAACGTTCAGGCCCGGATCCGGGGAAACATTCTGATGGCCCTCTCCAATAAATTTGGCTGGTTGGTCCTGACTACTGGAAACAAAAGTGAGATGAGTGTGGGATACTGCACACTCTACGGAGATATGGCTGGAGGGTTTGCGGTTCTAAAAGATGTTCCGAAAATGTTGGTCTATGAACTGGCGAAATTCAAAAACAAGAAAGAAGGAAAGGCCGCCATTCCCAGAAATGTTTTTGTTAAACCACCTTCCGCCGAATTGAGGCCGAATCAGAAGGATGAGGATTCCTTGCCGCCCTACCCTGTCCTCGATCCGATTCTTCAGGCCTATGTCGAAGAGGATAAGGGAGTTGAAGAGATTTCAGAGATGGGATTTAAGGAGAGTATGATCAAAGAAGTGATCCGGATGGTGGATCGGAATGAATACAAACGAAGGCAGAGCCCTCCGGGCGTAAAGATCACCCACCGCGCCCTGGGAAAGGACCGGAGACTCCCGGTCACGAACAAATATCGAAATTTTTAGGGCCTCTTCCCCTCAATAAAGATCTACCTAAATTGAGCGGTTTTGTAAGGCCACCCTTATTAGTGCAGGTCAGGAGACCTGCACCCTACCCTTTGGGTTGTTTAATAAGAGGGTAGATTCGGGTCTCCTGACCCAAAAATCTTGCATTGGAAAAAGAATCGCTCAATTTAGGATCCACTTACCCCATAAGCGTCTGGCTGAACGTGCAGCTATCCTGGACCACTCCTGATCATCATTGCGTTCTGTTTTAGAGAGGGAAAGGTAATATTCTTCTGTTTCGCGCTCAAGTTCTTTTTGAGCTTGGTCGCGCAACCATCGGCGCACCGCCTCCTCTACCATTTGGCTTCGGGAGCTTGCTTCCGGAGAATCGAGCAGCTTATCGATTTGATGAACTAGATCATTGCTTAAGGTAACCGTGATCTTAGCCTTTTGAGATCGGGATGCATTGGTACGCATTCCCGCAATAAACCCCAAGTTTCATTTGTCTGTTTTTCAACAGGATGCCTAAAATTCAACAAGCAGTGCATTTCGTGTAATTCGGTTTCAATCGAAAATCTTCTCAAGTGAATATCTTCAAGCCACTGAATTGTTTCTATAAAAACTAAATTGAATTTTTTGGTTAATTCGCTGGCACAGGGATTGCTACTTAGGAATGACATAAAAAACAGTTTTCAAATGCCCCCTTTTTTCCCTCCGGGTCGGAGACTGCAAAGAAGTTAGGGGAGAGGAGAGTCGAGATGAAAATATTTTTAAGCTCATTGCTGATGTTCATCCTTTTAATGGCAGGTATTGCCTTTGCTGAGACAACAGGGAACAACCCACTCAAAGTGGACACGGGAGATACTACCTGGATCTTGATTTCTTCGGCCCTGGTCATGCTGATGACGCCCGGCCTGGCCCTCTTCTACGGCGGCATGGTCAGGAGAAAAAATGTGCTGGGGACGATCATGCAGAGCTTTATCGCTCTTGGTGTCATCACCATCCAGTGGGTTCTTTATGGATACAGCCTCGCCTTCGGCCCTGATATCGGAGGAGTGATCGGAAGCCTCGACTGGATCGGGTTGAGAGGAGTCGGGCTCGATCCTCATCCCGACTATTGTGCAACCGTTCCCCATCAGGCATTTATGATTTTTCAGATGATGTTTGCCGTTATCACCCCCGCTTTGATTACAGGAGCCTTCGCCGAGCGCTTTAAATTCAAGACCTATCTGGTCTTCCTCATCCTCTGGGCAACCTTCGTCTACGACCCCCTGGCCCACTGGGTCTGGGGAGTGGGCGGGTGGATCAGAGAACTCGGCGCCCTTGACTTTGCAGGGGGACTGGTCGTTCATATCAGTTCCGGAATTGCAGCTCTTGCTGCAACCTTTGTGGTCGGAAAGAGAAAAGGTTATGGGGAAGAATCAATGCCGCCTCACAATTTGACCATGACCCTTCTGGGCGCGGCCTTGCTCTGGTTCGGATGGTTCGGCTTTAACGGTGGCAGCGCGATCGCCTCAGGTTCCCTCGCAACCTCTGCATTCGTTGTGACTCACATCTCAACCGCTTCTGCCGCCCTTTCCTGGATGATCGCTGAATGGCGATATCGTGGCAATCCCACAGCCCTTGGCGCGGCCTCGGGTGCCGTGGCAGGATTGGTGGCCATCACCCCAGCTTCCGGTTTTGTGGGGCCCATGTCCGCCATCCTCATCGGGTTTGTCGCCGGCGTGTTATGTTATTTTGCGATCAATCTCAAAACGAAGCTTCGATACGACGACTCTCTTGATGTCGTCGGAGTCCATGGAGTGGGTGGAACATGGGGAGCTTTGGCAACAGGCCTCTTTGCCTCCAAGGCGATTAACCCGGCTGGAAACGACGGCCTCTTTTTTGGCAATCCATCCCTCTTGGGAATACAGGCATTGACAGTGTTAGTCGCATGGATATATTCTTTTGTCGTAACCCTCATTTTGCTGAAAATCCTCGACTGGACCATGGGCTTGAGGGTGAGCGAAGAGCACGAAATCAATGGTCTGGATTTAAGTCAACATGGGGAAGCAGGGTACTCATTCTAAAAAGTTCGGAGTGATGAGTTCGTAGTTCGGAGACAAAAAATATCATCAAAAACTCCGAACTCTGAACACCGAACTCCGAACTATTCCGGAGGAATTCCATGAAAAAGATCGAAGCGATTGTAAAGCCTTTTAAACTCGATGAAGTAAAAAATGCACTAACCAAAATTGGCGTCCAGGGGATGACGGTGACCGAGGTCAAGGGTTTTGGAAGGCAGAAAGGCCATACAGAAGTCTATCGGGGAGCAGAATATACGATCGATTTCATCCCCAAGATTAAGATTGACCTCATCGTTAGCGATGAACTGGTCCCTCAGGTGATCGAGACCATTGAACGGGCGGCCAAGACCGGAAAGATAGGAGATGGTAAAATCTTTCTATCCTCCGTTGAAGAGGTCATTCGGATCCGAACCGGTGAGCGCGGAAAAGATGCCATCTGAGTTAGGACTCACGAAAAATGGCCTTGCGGATATAAGAAATCAAATCGCACAGGGCCTGCCCGCCCATTCCTCTCCCAGAGAATTTCTCCGGCAACACTCAGACATGATGGATGGCCTGGTAAGGAAGGCCTTTCAAGCAGCCCGGGCTAAGGTTCCATCTCCATCGGTCTGTCTGATGGCGATTGGAGGCTATGGAAGAGCTGAACTGGCGCCTTACTCCGATATCGACCTCCTCCTTCTTTACTCCCCTTCAAATAAGAATGAACTTTCTCCTTTGGCTGAACAAATCCTTTATCCCCTCTGGGATTTAGGACTCGATGTCAGCTGCAGTTCAAGATCGATCAATGAGTGCTTGAAAATGGCTCGGTCCGATGTCCAGGTCAAGACAGGTTTAATCGACGGCCGTTATCTGGACGGAGAATACGAATTCTTTCGGAATTTATATGGTCTCTTTACGAAAAAAGTGCTTCACCGCAGGGTACAAAATTTTGCGGGAGCTTTAGCTCGGGATATTCATCCCCGCCGTCAGAAATACGAAGACCCCGCCTATGTCCTGGAGCCTAATATTAAAGAAGGAGAAGGAGGCCTGAGAGACTTCCAGGTCGGTCGATGGATCATCAGGGCAAAATACAAGACCGATCGCTGGGATTCCATCCTCTTTCCCGACCACTCCAGAATGTTAGATAAAAGCATTCAATTCCTCTGGGCGATCAGAAACCATCTCCATCTTTTGAACGAAAGAAGACAGGATAATCTGACTTTTGAACTGCAGGAGAAAATCGCACCGCTCCTCGGCTTTCCCAGAGGCACAAAGGGCATTGAGGAGATGATGCGACAATATCACCTCTCCGCTCGGGGAATCTCAAACTTTTTTCATGACATTCTCGACCGGGCTCTTTTTGAACCCTCCGCTTTTAGGAAAATGATCTTTTTCTTTCAGCGGAAGAGGATTGATGAAAATTTTGAAATCGCCCATGGCGAGCTCCATCTTCTTGACCCCGTTGCCTTCAAGAAAGACCCCTCGCAACTGATGACCCTCTTTCAACATTGTCAGGCTTACCAGGCCAAGGTGGATTTCCGGACCGAGGAAGCCGTGATGGAGGCGCTCCCCTTTATCGATGATCGCTTTCGAGCCTCTCAAAAGGTCAATCAAGCCTTCCTTTCGATCCTGAGACGAGGGAAAGGGGCTGACGCCCTTTTGATGAAGATGCATCAGCTTGGTTTTCTCCCCCGGTATATCCCTGAATTCTCTGATGTTGAAGGAAAGGTGCACTACGATCTCTACCATGTCCATCCTGTTGACATCCATTCGATCCTGGCGGTGGAAGAACTGGGAAGATTGAGGGATGGCTATTATCAAAAAGATTATCCTTTGCTCACCTCTCTGATCCGAGAAATTGAAAAACCCGACATTCTTTTTCTGACGACCCTCCTCCATGACATCGGAAAGGGAAAGGAAGGAGACCATTCTTCTGTCGGTGCGGAAATGATCAATCATATCGGGATTCGGATGGGACTCCCTTCGGAAGATAGGGGGTTGATGGATTTCCTGGTGCGCCACCACCTTTTGATGCTTGAAACAGCGTTCCGCAGGGACCTCCACGACGAGCAGGCCATCTTGCGTTTTGCCAATGCGACCGGGAACCCGGTCCGTTTAAAGATGCTCTACCTCTTAACCTTTGCCGACATCAAAGCCGTTGGTCCCGAAGCCTGGACGTCCTGGAAGAACTCTCTCCTCATGGAACTCTTCCTCAAAACCTCCCATTTCTTCGAAAAGAGAGAAGAACCTCAAGTCTTTCTCAAAAAGGGGGAGACGATCGCTCAGTTGTGGCAGGCCCTTCCCCGAGAGACCCTTTCTCACTATGCAGAGCATCTTCCTGACCGCTATCTATCCACTTACTCCTCAGGGGAAATCTCCTGCCATATCAAGATGGCCCAGAGCCTCGACAAGGAGGTTTTACTTGTAGGATGGAGTCCCGAGGAAGAGGTAAGAGCCAGGGTGACGATTTGCACGAAAGACCGTTACGGACTCTTCTCCAAAATCGCCGGCTCGATGTTCTTAAACCGTTTAAACATTCTTGAGGCACAGGTCCACACATGGGGAAACGGTGTTGCCCTCGATACCTTTTATGTGGAAGACCCGACAGGAGAAATTGAACGGAGACTACAACAATTTAAGAAAGACCTCAAGGAGATCTTAAGCGGGAAGGTTTCCTTGAAACTCCTTCTCTCTCAGAGGGAAGAGTCAGGCTGGATTCAAAAGAAAGTGATTCCGAAAGTTCCCGGGGAAGCGAAAGTGAATAATCAAGATTCCGATTTTTATACGATTATCGAAATCACCGGTGAGGACCGCCTGGGAATCCTTTTTGAACTGACCCAGGCATTGACCGACCATGGTTGCAATATCTATTTTGCAAGGATATCCACCCTCGGCAACCGCATCGTCGATGTCTTCTATGTCCAGGATGAATGGGGAGAAAAGATAGTGGAACCTGAAAAGGCAAATCACCTCAAACAACTCCTCCTTAACCGTCTAACTCCTCTTTAGGTTTTGATTTTGGAGTGGCTTTTTTCTCGTAGCGTCCCTCCGGGCCAGAGGCCCTTCTGGGCAGGCGGCCCGATTTAGTCGGGACGAACTCCGCCCTCCGATCCGTAGGCTCTACGAGCCGGAAACCCTCAATAAATGCCTGCCTGCACGAAGTCCCGCTCTGCGGGACGAAGGCAGGAAAGCTCTACATATTTTATAAAAATCTCCCCCATAACTGAGGGGATACCCTCGGAAGAGGAAATATCTTGACTTTCAAAAACCATTTGGTTATAAAGAACCCATGGAATTAACTGAAGAAATCAAAATCTCCCTAAAGCGTGAATATACTCTTTGTTCAAATGCAATGGCTTTTTATGAAAAGGCGATCAAAGATTTTGAGCAAAAATATCATTCCCCAACCGACACATTTTTAAAACAATTTGAATCGGGCAAGATGGGTGACGATGCTGATTTTTTTGACTGGTATGCTTTTGCTAAACTCCTCGAGCAGTGGGAGAAAACCCAATCTGTTCTTCGGTCAGTCCTTCAGTGATCAAAGCTTTTATAGATAATATTGATAAAACCATTTCATTCTCTCCAATTGTTCTCTCTTCAAATATCCAAAAACACTTTTCGCCGGATGGGAAAACCCTCTATTTAAGAGGATCCCTCCTATTTTTAGATTCATCCGTCCTGGAAATAGCGATCTTTGTTATTGAAACCCATTATGCTTTAACAATTGGAAAATACAGATTCCATTATATGAACCCTATTGGGCAGATGTTGTTCCGCTACGATAATGCCCCTCACCATCCTGAAGTAACCTCCCATCCGCATCACAAACATATCTCTGACAATGTTATCCTGGCAAGAGAACCTTATTAAAAGGATGTCTTAGATGAGATAAGCGCTATCATTATTGGAAAGCCCGTTTCGGTAAAATAGGAAAACATCCCCGATTCCTCCATATCCACCATTCCCCATCGATTGCATATTGCTTTTTTCTCCTCCGACCTCTGTGCTTCGAACCCCCTGCTTTCGGTAGGGAGGGGCAGGCAGGCGAGTTCCCTGTTCCGAATTCCGAACTTATTCTATATCCCTTGTCTCCAAGCTCCGAACTCATCACTCCGAACTAAGCTTTATCCAGCGCCTCCCTCACCTTTCTGGCGAGAATATCGGGCGAGAAAGGCTTCTGGATGAAATTCATCCCCTCTTCTAAAACTCCATGGTGGACAATCGCATTATCCGTATATCCCGACATGTAAAGGACTTTGGTCACGGGAGGGAGGGGGGCGAGATGTTTGACTAAATCAGGTCCGCTCATCTGAGGCATGACCACATCGGTTAATATGAGATGAATCTCTCCCACATGCTGTTTGAAAAGAAGTAAAGCAATCCCGGCATTGGGCGCATCTAAAACCTGATATCCCTGTTTCTGTAAGACCTTGACCGCTAATTTTCGGACTTCTTCCTCATCCTCCACAACAAGGACTGTTTCATGACCATGAGGAATCTCTTCTAACTCCTCTTTTCCCTTTATCTCTTCAAGAGGTTCATCCACACGGGGAAGATAAATCTTAAAGGTAGTTCCCTTTCCCGGCTCGCTATATACCCAGATATTCCCGCCGCTCTGCTTCACAATTCCATAGACCGTGGATAAGCCTAAACCTGTGCCCTTTCCTTTCTCTTTTGTCGTATAGAAAGGTTCAAAGATCCGTTCTTTCACCTCCGGAGTTATTCCCGTTCCTGTATCGCTTACCGAAAGCATCACATACCGACCCGTCTTCACTGCCACATGGTTGCGAGCATATTTCTCATCCAGCTCCACATTGGCTGTCTCTATGGTCAGTTTTCCACCGGAGGGCATGGCATCCCTTGCATTAACAGTCAGATTAACAATCACCTGCTCCATTTGACCTGGGTCCACCTTGACCCTTCCCAAACTATCGGCAAGGAAAGTGACCAGCTCTATATCCTCACCAATAATCCTTAAGAGCATCTTCCCCAGGTCTCTGATGATGGTGTTGAGATCAACCACCTTCATCTCCATGACCTGCCGACGGCTGAAGGCGAGGAGCTGACGGGTCAGATCCACCGCCCGGTCTGTGGCTTTCTGGATTTGCTCAATATTATCTATCAAAGGATCTCCTTTCTTCAGGTCTATCAAGGAGAGCTGGCTGTAACCCTTGATGATGGTGAGCACATTGTTGAAGTCATGGGCGATCCCGCCTGCGAGGCGACCAATCCCCTCCATCTTCTGGGATTGATGAAGCTGTCCCTCGAGGGTTTTCCTCTCTTCTTCAGCCCGCTTGCGCTCGGTGATGTCAAATATGTAGCCCTTTATTTCAATTAACTTACCTTGACCATCAAATGTACCGATCACATTTTCTATAACATTAATCTTTTCCCCATCATTCCTAATGAGCTTTTCTTCATAATTTACCAGTCTTTTATTTTCACCTAATAACTGAAGGAATTTATGCCATTCGCTTTCTTTGAAATAAAGGGAAGAACCCGAGGTCTCTAAAGCTTCATCAACAGATTTGAATCCGAGAATGTTGGCAAAAGCGGGATTGCATAATAAGATTTTGCCTTCTGGTGTAGAGATAAAATCTCCGGTTAGATCCTCGTCAAAGAATTTACGGTATCTCTCTTCACTTTCTTTTAGTTTCTCGTCGGCACGCTTGCTCTCGGTGATGTCCACCAGGCCGCTCATAATGCCTATGACATTGCCCTCGGCGTCGAGAATGGGGGCAGTGGAAAGGCTGACGTTAAGGCGTGTGCCATCCTTTTTCCGGCGGATGGTCTCCAGGTTCGAAAAGGTCTGACCCAACATCACGCGCCGACAGATTTCGCGGAATTCCTCCTGTTTGTCTCCCGGCACGATCGGCAGCGGTTTGCCCACTACCTCCTCGGCCGCCCAGCCGAACACCCGCTCAGCCGACGCGTTCCAAGTCAGCACGTTTCCATCCGGGTCGAGGCTGTAGAGCGCTACGGGCGAGCAAACGACCATCGCCCGCTGAAACTCCTCGCTTTTCCTCCGCCCTTCTTCTAACTGCTTCCGCTCGGTGATGTCGATTGAGGCCGAAAGCATACACTGCTCTCCTGCTATCTCGACAACCTCTGCCGAAAGTAGGATATCGAGGAGTTCACCCGACTTTTTACGAACCTTCACCTCCATATTTCTTACAGACCCCCTCTCCTTCAATTCAGAGATGAGACGGGTACGAGCTTTGGGGTTTACCCAAGTCTTTAGTTCAAAAACTGTTCGGCCAATCACTTCATCACGTCTAAATCCCATGCTTTTAAGAAAAGCATCGTTCACTTCAATATAGCGGCCTTCTTCAAGGGAACTGATGATCACCCAGGCCGGGCTGGCCCTAAAAGCCTTTGAGAACTTTTCTTCTGAGGGTTTAATGGTCTCCTCGGCTTTCTTTCGCTCGGTGATGTCCCTAATCCAGACTTGGATCCCTGGTTCATCTCCAAACATGATCCTTCGGGCCAGAATCTCTCCATCAAAGGCAGAACCATCTTTGCGCTGTAATTTGACCTCATACTGGGCGGGAACCTTCTCTCCCCGCATTCTCGCCTTTGCCCGTTCTCGTGTTAATTCCTGATAATCAGGATGATAAACCAACCAGTGATCCATTCCCTCTAATTCACTCTTATCATAACCGAGCATCTCAGACAGACGTCGATTAACAAAAATAATCTTAGGCCCTTTTTGGATAAAGATTCCATCAAAGCTTTCTTCGACCAAGGTTCGGTATCGTTCCTCATTCTGTTGTAATGCATCCTCCGCCCGCTTGCGCTCAGAGGCTTCGAAACAGATAGACACATAAGTCGCAAGTGTCTGTGCCAATTGTTCCTCTTCAGGTTGCCATTGCCGAATCTCCCCGACATGCTCGAAGCTTAAAAGACCCACAAGCCTGTCATGAACCCAGACGGGTGCGCCCAGCAATGATTTGATGCCGTAGGCATTATAATAAGAAGCGGGAATTTTTGACGTGCGAGGGTCGGTGAAAACATCTTCTGCCGCAATGACCCTGCCGATTTTGTGGTTGGAGGTATAATCGGGAAACTCAGAAGATTGCAATACCTCACCTTCGCTGTGAGCGCCTTTACTCAGCTCAAACAAGTCCTCACAGCGAATCTGTGAATAATCCTTATTGTAGGTCCAAATGCTAACTCTCTCGGTATTCATTAAGCGGGCAGATATTGTCGTAATACTCCGAAGGTTTTCTCCCGGTTCACCGGAAAAGAATTCTCCCCTATTAATCAATTCCGAAAGCAAAGTTGAATATTTCTGTTGCCGTTTTTCATTCTCCCTCAGCACCCCCTCCACCCGCTTGCGCTCGGTGATGTCCACCATGCTACCGAGGATGTCCTTGGGATTACCCTGTTCATCCCTATTCAGTCTCAACTCGTCAAACATCCAACGCCAGGATCCATTTTTGTGCTGAAATCGGTATTCGTGCTTATAGAAGCCATGCTCGAAGAGTTGATTAAGTTCTGTAAAAATGCGTGGTGCATCTTCGGGATGGATTTTGCTTGCCCAAAAGCCTTTCTGTAAGAAATCATCCGGTTTGTAGCCAAGAATAGGTTCAGTATTGCTACTGATGTATGTTGCGTCAAAATCACCAAAGACTTCGGAACGATAGAGAATATAAGAACTCGCATTGAGAAGAAGGTCGATCTGATCCAGAGACTGTCGAAGCAAGATTTCCGCCCGCTTGCGCTCGGTGATGTCACGGAAGACGACTATATCTGCAACCCGACCATGCCAGAAACCTTTTGCTCCCGTTATCTCAATCGACACTGCCGTTCCCTCTTTATGTACGATAGCCGTCTCATACTGTCTCGCAACCTCTTCTCCGGCAATTCTCTTCTTGAGCCTCTCAGAGAGTTTTGGAATCTCATCTGGATGGGCAAGATCCTTCATCCCTATCTTAAGAAGCTCCTCGATGCCGTAACCTGTTATCTCGGATGCACGTTTATTTGCATAGAGGTGGGTTCCATCACTTGCCGCAACGACTATCCCATCATTGGCGTTTTCTGTGACAGCCTTGAAACTCTCCTCGCTTTCCCGAAGTTCTTTCCATATCAGGCGCTCTCTCTCAATATTATTCAACCAGTGTTGAACTTGTGCCTCAGCATGCTTTTCATGAAGAAACTCTTTCGGTTCGACATAATAGAAGTTGCGATAAACGCGGCTACCACGCACCAGCAGCGGATGCGTCATGATTACACCCTTAATGATCTCAGGGTCGAATTTCCAGCGGTCATACTGACAGATAGCCAGGCAGGGATATTGGGGAAATAAATCTCTATTGAGTTTTGCCTCATATTCCAAGAGTTTTGCTGACCCAGGATAGCCACGCAGCACCCAGGTCATTTCACCTGTGGTCCGAAGGGCTGGATAGCCCTCAGAAACAGCTTTTTCCGTTTCCGATATCAGCAGGGCAATCATCCTATCAGGGTCAAAGGAGCCCTCCCTGGTATAGGCCTCGGTCTCATGCAGGATTGAAAGCTGTCCGGACTTCTCGGCTGAGGCTACGTCAACCCCTTCCTCAAGAAGATATTTGCGGATTTCTTCGGCCGTGCTGGTATCGACGATATAAATACATTTCTCACCCTGTTTCAGTCCGATGGAAATGAAAGGCGCCGCAGCAGCCCGCCACTCCTCCTGCGATTCATAAATAAGACAGAGGTGATCATGCGGTTTGAGCGTTTCAAGCATCCTGGTGAAACTTACATCCTCAGGCCGTATGCTGATGCTATGGACATGACCGGATGAAGTCCCGCTCACGCTTTTGACTTCAGACGAGGAAGCACTTCGTGGCCCCGGAGGCTTAGCTGATTTCCCCTTTCCTCTCTTATCACCTTTCATCTGTCATCTCCTTTTAAGGTACTGTTGCTTATAATGTCGGATTCCACAAGAAATTCATAACTCCCTCTACCCCCCCCTCTCCTGCGGCAGGCCCCTTAGTTTAAGGGGGGAATAGAGGGGGTTACAAGAGGGGGGACATATCCACAGAAAATTCGTGAGAATATATGAAGGCTTTCTAAATGGGGTAAAGTGAGTGAGTGAGTGACGCAAGTTCTGGGCCAAAGCATTGGTTCCATTTTGTCTCTCGACTCCCATTTAAGTTTCACATTTTCCTAAAAACTACTGTTTTTGTCAACAAAAAAGGAGGGTTGTCAGTAATGCGTCACTGAAGCGGGGGGGCGCTTTGGTTCAGCCAAGAATAAGGTATAGCGCTATCGTTTCTGATTCTAAGGAAGCAGATCAGAAGAATCTCTGGTTTTCCAACGGTGTTCCGCTTTCAGC
>Ga0208244_100168_pt1 | contig 82463 bp, 79 predicted proteins | sample SubbioCR12Aug_5A_FD_184828 | JGI IMG/M metagenome (GOLD analysis project Ga0208244, IMG submission 184828) | Serpentinite rock and fluid subsurface biosphere microbial communities from McLaughlin Reserve, California, USA - CR12Aug_5A (SPAdes) | ecosystem: Environmental > Terrestrial > Deep... | reverse complement strand
AAGAACCTGACTGAATGGCTGATTGAATACAACTTTAATCGACCTCACCAAACCTTAAATTACCAAACCCCTATTGAATTCCATTTCCAACATCAAAAAGTGTTACCGATGTGCCCGTCAAGCGCAATTTTTTTACAAAAAAATCATTCTATGTTATAATAAACATAATATGAAAATAGGTATTGATTGTCGAGCAATTTTAAATCCAGAGAGAGGTGAGGCCGGCGGGGTTGGTCACTATGTTTACCAATTAGTTAAAAACCTTCTTCAAATTGACAAAAAAAATCAATACGTTTTGTTTTTTGATCATAAAATAAAAAATAAAAAGTTAGAAAAGTTTAACCAAGAGAATGTAAAAATTATTTTTCACCCTTTTTATCTTTATTCACAATTTGTGCCGATTCAGTTTTCCTCTCGTCTTTATGATGCAGCGATCGAAAAAGAAAAACTTGACGTTTTGCATTTGCCTCGGCTTCCGCATTCACCAAGAAAAATAAAAAGCAAAAGTGTTTTAACAATCCATGATCTTTCTGTTTTAAGATTACCGAAAATTTTTTCTATAAAAGAAACTCGCGAAGAAAAAAATAAAACATCCCTTGCCTTATCATTTATTGATCGGGTAATCGCCGTTTCTAATTCAACCAAAAATGACATTATTGATCTTTTTAATTTTCCAGCAGACAAGATAGAGGTTGTTTACCATGGTTTAGATCAAAGATTTCTCAAGAAAAAAACCCCACAAGAAATAGCTGCTGTTAAAGAAAAGTATAAGATAAAAAATGAATATGTTCTTTTTCTTTCTCCGCTAGAGAATAGAAAAAATATTTGTCGGATTATTCAATCTTTTAGTTTTTTGGAAAAAGAAATTAAAGAAAATCCAGAAAAGTTTACTCCAGTTCTTGGTAAGAAAAAAGAGATTCAGCTTGTTTTGGCTGGCAAGCTTGCCTCAGCAGTAAATAAAATTAAAAATAAAATAAGATGTTCGGTTAGTAAGAGCAATATTATTTTGGCTAATTATGTTCAGCCAGATGACTTGGGAGCTTTGTTTGCCGGTGCTAAGATTTTTATTTTTCCTTCTTTGTATGAGGGTTTTGGCTTGCCAATTATTGAAGCAATGGCGACCAATACCCCGATTATTACTAGCAACATATCTTCAATGCCGGAAATTGTTGGCAGTGGTAATGCAATATTAGTTAATCCTTATAAAATTGAAGAAATTGCTAAAGCTCTTTCTGATTTGTTAAGTGATGTTGAGCTAAGAAAAAAGATTATCAAAAATTATCCCCAAAAAGTTAAAGAATATAATTGGGAAAAAACAGCTAAAAAAACGCTTGAAATTTATAATAAGTTAGCCAGTTAAAAATATGCATTTGGATGGAGTAGAGAATTTTCCTTGTCTTAAAAATAAAAAAAGCAATAATTATAATCAGAAATTAAATAAAATTTTATTCTTGTTGTTTATTTTTTTTAGCATTATTGTTCTGTTTTTTTTAGCTTATTTTTTTATTTTTAAGGGAAGAACTGTTTCTAAAGATAAAAGTGCTCAACTTAAAATAGATCTTCCAGAAAGAATCGTGGTTGGCAAAGAAACAACTTTTTTTATTTCAGTTTTTAATCAAGAACAAAGCGCTTTATTAGATGCAGAATTATTTATTAATTTTCCAACCGATTTTAAACTAATTATGACTGAGCCAGCTTGCTCAAAGGTTTCATCGGCTGGCTGCTTTATTGATTTTCCCAAAATTGAAAATAACGTTGTCAGGGACATTAAAATAACTGGCAAGTTTTTTAATTTAGCTGATGAAGAAATTAAATTAAATGCACGTTTGAGTTTTCAGTTGGCTAATTTTTCTTCTTGGTTTAAAAAAGAAGTTTCAGAAAAAATTATTTTTGACAATTTAAATGTTGATCTGGCAATTGAAGGACCGTCAGAATTAATGATTGCCGAGGAAGAAAACTTTAGATTAAGAATAAGCAACAACGAAGAAGAATCAATTTCTTTGGTCATTGTTCTTTTTTCTCCAGAAACTTTTAATATTACTAATTTTTCGTCGTTTTATTATGATAAAAAAGATGGCAAAATAATATGGCAGTTAGACCTTGGTCGTTACGAAGAAAAAACTATTGATTTTTCCGGATATTTTAAAGAGGAAAACGATTTAAACGAAATTGTTGCGCAAATTGGATTTATTAATGAGGATAATAATTTTTTTTCACAAGTTGAGAAAAAATATTTAGTTAAGATTGGTGGGCCGGGTTTAGTTTTAGGCTTAAAAGCCAACAATCTTTTTGATGAGAATATTAATAATAATCTGGGTGACTCTATCTTGCTAGATCTTTCATATAAAAACATTGGACAAGAGAAAATATTTGATCAGATTTTTAATATTATCATTAACCCCGCTGAAATTATTAAATTAGAAAAAAATGATACTTGGTCTTGGTTGGTTAATGATGATGATATCATTGCTGAATCTTTTAAAATAGAAACTAGAGATGATTATCAAGTTATTTCTTTTTCATCTCCTAAAGTAAAAGAAATAGATCCTGGCCAGGAAGGAGAAATTAAGATTAATTTTGGAATAAAGAATAAGGAAGATTTGTCAACAGAACAGTTAGCTAATCCAATTATTTTTTTAAAGGCCGAAGCTTTGGCAAAAATTTTTAAACGCCAGATGATGATTTTTAAAGTTGAGAGCAATGAAATTAAAATTAATTTTCAATAAATTAAATCTTTTTTAGAATATATTTTTTTATTATTTAAAAAAACGATTATTAAGTAGGTCTCGCATATGTTTATTAATCTTTCTAAAATTGAAGAAGACATTTTAAAATTTTGGCAAGAAAAAAAAATTTTTGCCAAAACATTAGAAAAAACAAAAAATGGTAAACCTTTTGTATTTTTTGAAGGACCACCAACTGCTAATGCTAAACCAGGCCTTCACCATATGATTGGTCGTGTTTTTAAAGATGTTATTCCTCGATACAAAACAATGAACGGACATTACGTTGAAAGAAAAGCTGGTTGGGACACGCATGGCTTGCCAGTTGAGCTTGAGATGGAAAAGAAATTGGAAATTAAGGGAAAGTCTGATATTGAAAAATATGGTATTGCAGAATTTAATGCTAAGTGTAAAGAAAGCATTTGGCAGTACAAAAAAGAATGGGAAGATTTTTCTGAAAGAATTGGATTTTGGCTTGATTATCAACAAGCCTATGTAACATATGAAAATTATTATATTGAAACAATTTGGTGGATTCTAAAGCAAGTTTGGGACAAAGAATTACTTTATCAAGATTATAAAGTTGTGCCTTATTGTCCGCGTTGTGGTACAACTCTTTCTTCGCACGAAGTTGCTCAGGGATATAAAAACGTAGAAGACGTTTCTTTATATTTAAAATTTCCAGCCAGGGGAGCAGAGAGAACTTATTTTTTTGTTTGGACTACAACGCCATGGACTTTGCCTGGTAACGTGGCGATTGCCGTTCATCCTAAGGCAGATTACGTTAAAATTAAAATAAAAAATGAATATTTTATTTTGGCTGAGCCGCGCCTTTCTATTTTAGAAAACTATGAAATTATTGAAAAATATAAAGGGCGCGATCTAATTGGTAAAAAATATGAACCGCTTTATGATACGGCACCTAAAAATTGTCGTGCTTATGAAATTGTTGGCGGTGATTTTGTTTCGATGGAAGATGGCACTGGTCTTGTTCATGTTGCTCCTGCTTTTGGTGAAGATGACATGAACGTTATAAAAACTCAAAACTCAAAACTCAAAACTCAAAACCTGTCAGAATTTTCTATTTTAATGACTGTTGAATTGGATGGTTCAATGAGTAAAGGAATAATTGCGGAGGGGAAATTTGTTAAAAACGCCGACCAAGAGATAATTGAAGATTTAAAAAAAAGAAATTTACTTTGGAAAATAGATAGAATTGAGCATGACTATCCATTTTGTTGGCGTTGTAAGTCACCCTTAATTTATTATGCTAAAAAATCATGGTTTATTAAAATGAGCAATCCTGAAATTAAAAAAAGATTAATCGCTAATAATGAAAAAATAAACTGGACTCCTGATTTTATTAAACACGGTCGTTTTGGGTTTTGGCTTAAAGAAATTAAAGATTGGGCTTTATCCCGCGAAAGATATTGGGGGACGCCGCTTCCAATTTGGCAATGCGAAAAATGTAATTTAAAAAAATGTTTTGGTAGTTTTGTGGAAATAGAAAAAGCAAGTGCCCAAAAAATTAAAGATCCGCATCGCCCTTTTATTGATCAAATAAAAATTAAATGTGATCAATGCAATGGTCAAATGTCGCGCGTACCAGAAGTAATTGACTGTTGGTTTGACTCAGGGGCGATGCCTCTTGCTCAATATCATTATCCTTTTGAAAATAAAGAGCGCTATGGGAAAGGAGAGGTTTATCCGGCTGATTTTATTGCCGAAGGGTTAGATCAAACTCGTGGTTGGTTTTATACGTTGTTAGCGATTTCTACTTTGTTAGAAAAAGAACCAGCCTATAAAAATGTTATTTGTCACGGTTTGGTTTTAGATGAGAGCGGAGAAAAAATGAGTAAATCAAAAGGAAATGTTGTTGATCCTTGGCAGATGATTGAAAAGTACGGTGCTGATGCTTTGCGTTTTTATTTTTTGTCAGTTAATCAACCCAATGAATCTAAGTTTTTTTCGGAAAAACAAGTTGATAGCATTGTTAAAAAAGTGTTTTTTATTTTTTGGAACGTGGTAACTTTTTATAAAATGTATGCTGGCGATAAAAAAATAGAAAACCTTGGAGGGGCTGATCTAGATAATGTTTTAGACAAATGGATTGTTTCCAAATTAAATTTACTCGTTAAAGGAGTTGGTGAAAAATTAGATGTTTATAAGATTACTGATGCTAGTCGAAGTATTATCGATTTTATTGACGAGCTTTCAACTTGGTACTTGCGTCGCAGTCGTGAAAGATTTAAAAGTGATAATTGGCAGATTAAAATGCCAGCCTTAAAAACCTTAAGATATATTATTTTTAATTTGGCAAAGTTAATGGCGCCATTTACACCTTTTATTGCTGAATATATTTATCAAGAAATAAAAGGAAATGAAGAGTCGATTCATTTAGAAAATTGGCCCAAGATTCATCAGGACTGGATAGATGAAAAAATTATTAATCAAATGATGGTTGTTCAAAAAATTGCTGGTTTGGGCTTAGAACAACGAGCCCAAAAATCTATTGGCGTTAGACAGCCGCTCAATAAAATTATTGTTAAGTTTCCAGCACTAAAAGAGATAGATAAAAATTTGGAAAAAATTATTTTGGATGAATTGAATATTAAAAAAATTAAATATCAACCAAGCACAGAAAAGTCAGTTGAGTTGGATTTAGTTATTACAGATGAACTTAAAAAAGAAGGAGTGATTAGAGAATTGATCAGACAGATTAATGATTTGAGAAAAAAAACAGGTTTAACTATTGTTGATAGAATAGAAGTTTATTATCAAACAGAAAATGAATTAGCTAAAATCATTGAACAGAATTTAGAAATATTGAAGAAACAGGTTTTGGCTGGAAAAATAGAAAGAAAAGAAAATTTAATGAACAAACAAAAAGAAGTTATTATTAATAACCAAAAAATATTTTTAGCCTTGGTAAATAAATGATTAATTATTTATATTAGATCGGGCGAATCTTTCTAAATGAAACACAAGATTGGCGATGGCGAAAATAAAGGCAATTATAAAAAAAATATTGGCAAAATAATAAAGATAAGCAGGGCTTAAAAGAAGAGCCATTAGCCCAAGATACTCAAACCAGGCCTTTATTTTTCCGGCAATATTAGACGATAGAATTATTTTAAATTGAAGAATTTTAGCCAATAAAGCTAAAACTCCGCGCGAGATTTCAAGCGCAACAAGGAGAAAAACAATCGTTGGATTTAAGAATTTTAAGCCGAGAAAAGTAAAAGAGGGTAAGAAAAAAAACATATCAGTTAAGCCATCAAAAATTGCTCCAGTCTCTTTATTGGTTTTTTTTAATCTGGCAATATGGCCATCAAGTATGTCGGTTAGCGACATAAAACTAAAAAGAAAAAATGCCGCCCAATACCAACCCCTAACGACGAAAATAAAAAGAGGAAAAGAGGAAAGCAATCGAATGGTTGTTAAAAGATTCGCTGTTAACCAAGGAGTCTTTAATATAAGTTTATTTATTATTGTCATCATATGTCATTTATTATAGCTCAAGAAGATAAAAAATCAAAAATTAGAATTGGTCAATTAAAAACAAATCATGGGGCGATTAAAACCCCATTTTTTATGCCGATTGCTACTAAAGCCGCGGTTAAAAATTTAATTCCCGAAGAATTAAAAGATCTTGGAGCAGAAATTATTTTATCAAACACCTATCATTTATTTTTAAAACCAGGCAACGAGTTGATAAAAAAAGCCGGAGGATTACATCAGTTTATGAATTGGTCTGGTCCTATTTTAACGGATTCTGGTGGATTTCAGGTTTTTTCTTTATCTCAGCTGAGAAAAATTACAAATGAGGGCGTTGAGTTTAGGTCAGAAATTGATGGGCGAAAAATTTTTTTGACTCCAGAAAAAGCAATTCAGATTCAACTTGATCTTGGCTCAGATATTATTATGTCTTTTGACGAATGTATTGGTTGGCCGTGTCAAAAAGAAGAGGCAAGAAAGGCAGTAAAAAGAACAACAGAATGGGCAATTAGAGGAAGAAAATATTTTGATAGTCAAATTAAAAATTTAAAATTAAAAACTAAAAATTTGCCATTATTATTTGGTATTATTCAGGGTGGAACACATAAAGACCTCCGGGAAGAATCAGCCAGAGAAATTATTAATCTTGACTTTGACGGTTATGCCATCGGCGGTTTAGCTGTTGGCGAGCCCTCTCAAGAAATGTTTAAAGTTTTAAATTATTTGGTTTCTTTATTGCCAGAAAATAAACCGCGTTATTTAATGGGGGTGGGCAAGCCAGAGCAAATAGTTAAAGCAGTTAAATGTGGTGTTGATATGTTTGATTGCGTTATTCCGACGAGAGAGGCGAGACATGGAAAGTTGTACAAATTTTCAATTCTTAATTCTCAATTTTCAAATAAAAAATTTTACGAAGAAATAAACATTCGAAACGCTAAATATCAGAAAGATTTTAAGCCGATTGATAAAAACTGTCAGTGTTATGCCTGTCAAAATTATTCACGGGCTTATTTACGTCATCTTTTTATGACCAACGAATCGCTTGGTTTACGATTAGCGACCATCCATAATTTGAAATTTTATTTAGAGTTGATGAAAAATAAGAAGATATTTTAAAGATATCTTTTTGACAAAAAAAGAAGAGCCTTGCAATTGCGCAAGGCCCTTTTTCTCGTGCTTTACTTAATCACCGAGCTTTTCTTCTAGACCGCTGAGCTCGTCTTCGTCTTCTAGGAGTGGTGCTGGGCTTTCGGGATCAAAGAACAGGGCGCGGTCCCTAAACCCCGATATGGGGCGTCGCACAAACATCTTTTCCCACGCTGGCCAGTCTTTTTTGCTGGTATCGTCTGGGCGTGCTTGACTCAAAGCCACTTCAGTGCAAGTCCTGTCTCTGACTTCTTTGCGGAAGTAGATATCGAAAACCGTAGAACAAGGTTGTTGGCTTTTGATCCACGCATCAAGGGCGAGGTCTAGATCAAAAGTCTTGTTCTCTTGTTCAGCGGCTTTTACACAGCATGCTACTGCATCGCAGATTTGGTCTATTGAAGGCCTGTTTTTGCACACATTTATTCACCTCCTTTCTTTATTTTTATTTTACTACTACTATTACTACTTGTCAATTTATTAAAGTGGATAATTTTTATTTGAAATTATTGATTTTATATATGCTTAATTTTAATTTTTTAAAATAATAAATATTCATAAATAAATAGTTTGACAAAAATAGCGAAAAACGCTATTTTTAGATTAATCAAACTAATAAGAGTTTGGTTTAATTGTGCTTCAAAAGCACAAGGAGGACAAAGTGAAGAAATTTCTTGTTCTGTTCGTGTTGCTTGGCTTGGCCTTGCTGTGCCAGGCCAACTGGCTTCAGTTTCAGGGCAATTCGGCTCATACTGGTCTGTCTGAAGACGCGGTGGTTGTCAACAGCCTGCTTTGGCAGGATTCATTGGCGCCACTGGATTTTTTCAGTGGACCAGTAACGAGCGATGGCACGATTTTTGTGCCGACCTTAGGCGGGCTTTATTGTTTGGATGTTAACACTGGCGATTTACTTTGGTGCCAGCCAGGCGAATTCTCGGGTGTACCGGCAATCATTGGCGGTAGGATTGTTGCGGTTCAGGCTGAAACACTTCGGTGTTTCACGCTTGACGGTGACCTTCTTTGGTTGTTGGGTTTTCCAACAAGACCATCACATCCGACAGTTGCCAATGGCATCATCTATCTGACTGCTGGTCGGAAAGTGTATGCCGTTGACTCGGATGGCGCCCCACGCTGGGTTTCGGCCGAACTTCGTTATGGTTTCAACACCAATATGACACCTTGTTGTTATGACTCTTTCGTGGTTGTGGCAACAAGAGGAGGCGGAACGTCGTTGGAGCCAAGTACGGTTGTTTACGTGCTTAGTCGTGGTAGCGGTCAAGTTATCAAGTCGGCTGAGTATGGTTGGCCCGAAGCCTCCAACGTAACGACCCCGACAGTTCTTGGTTCGCGCCTTTACCTTGCTGTTCTTCCAGGGTGGTTTAACGCCAGTTTTATTTACTCAGTAAAGCTACCAGGGAACACACAAGCATGGGACATAGAGTATGATCCAAGGGTGATTAAAACCTACTACGCCAGTTCAGCCGGCACTAATGATCGAGTCTTCTTTGTCGGTGAAGGTCTCCAGGCTTACGACACCATATCTGGTAGACGACTCTGGACGGCCAATGTCGGACGAGCATCATACTCGTCGCCGCTTGTCTCAGCTGGAGTAATCTGGCTGGGGAATGATGCTGGCGAGTTGTTCGGCATTGACGCGGTTAGTGGGCTAGTTCGCCAGCGCTTTCAGTGCGGTAACGCTCCACTGACATCTCCGGCAACAACTTCGGACGGCAAACTGATCATCTGCGATCTTAGCGGTCGACTCTACTGCTTCGGCTATGTCGTGGCAGTAGAAGAAGATCCAACCCAATTCTGGTCGCCAACCCAACTTCGCCCCGGCATCTATAATGCCATGGGTCAGCGGTTGCGGGAGATACCCTCAAGATCAGGGATCTACTTTCATATCGATGGAAGCAGGTCCCAGAAGGTCGTTATTCTTCGCTAGCTTTATCCCTCTGCTATACGTGATGTGATTGTCTATGGGCAGTTGTCACACGGTAGCGGGGGGATTTTTTTCTAGGGATTAGTCCCTGGCTTGATAGTCCGCATAAATATTGGGCTATATTTTAGAACTACTCTTGTGACGTGTCGTTTTTAATTTATTAACAAACAGAACAACAGAATATAAAAACTTAAGAATTGTTGTTGCAATGCTTTCCGTTAGTATTTTTTTAACAATTATTGAAAAACATTAGTTTAATGTGTCAACACAATGGATGGGAGGGAGAAGGAAGAAAATTGTTTATTGATTGTCAATTTATTTTTTTTTGCTATAATTTTAGATATGGAAAAAACTAACATTTTAATCAATAAAATAATTTCTTTATGCAAACGCCGAGGTTTTATATTTCCTTCATCTGAAATTTATGGCGGCTTTGAAAGTTGTTATGATTACGGCCCTTTGGGTGTAGAATTAAAAAATAATATTAAAAAAGTTTGGTGGCAATCAATGGTTCAAGAAAATAATAATGTGGCCGGACTTGATGCCTCAATTTTGATGAATCCCAAAGTTTGGCAAGCGAGCGGGCATCTTTCTGTTGGTTTCGCTGATCAGTTGGTTGAATGTGTTGATTGTCATAAAAGATTTAAAAATGAAGATGTTGAGAAGAAAAAATGTCCAGAATGTCAAGGTGAGCTAAGCAAACCACGACAATTTAATTTAATGATGAAGACCTTTGTTGGTTCAGTTGAGGATCAAGCAACCACGACTTATTTGCGCGCTGAAACTTGCCAGGGAATTTATGTTAACTTTTTGAACATTTTGCAATCAAGTAGGTTAAAAATTCCATTTGGTGTTGCTCAGATTGGAAAGTCATTTCGGAACGAAGTAACCACTAAAAATTTTATTTTTCGGACTCGTGAATTCGAACAAATGGAAATGCAGTTTTTTGTTCACCCCAAAGAAGCTAATCATTGGTTTAATTATTGGTTGGAACAGCGACTAGCTTGGTATCAATCTTTGGATATAAATAAAAAAAATTTACGAGCTTATGAAGTACCAGAAAAAGATCGAGCTCACTATGCTAAGCGTCAGGTTGATATTGAATATCATTTTCCTTGGGGTTGGCAAGAAATAGAGGGTGTTCATAATCGTGGCGATTGGGATTTATCTCGTCACAGCCAAGCATCTAAGCAAGAACTCTTGTATTTTAATCAGGAGTCTAAAGAAAAATTCATTCCTTTTATTATTGAAACTTCGGTTGGCGTTGAGAGAAGTTTATTAACATTTTTAATTGATGGTTATCAAGAAATTGAAGGTGGTCGCTCAACCACAACTGAGGCGATTAAAGAAACAGAAACATTTTTAAAATTAAACAAAAAAATATCTCCAATTAAAATTGCCATTTTACCACTTTCTAAAAAAGAAGAAATTACTAAGCCAGCGAAAAACATTTATGATGAATTAAAAAAATATTGGATGATTGAATATGATGAAACCGGCTCAATTGGCAAACGCTATCGCCGTCAAGATGAAATCGGCACCCCTTATTGTTTAACCGTTGATTTTGACTCATTGAATGATGGCAAAGTAACGATTCGCGATCGCGATTCAATGAAACAAGAAAGAATCAGCGCTGATAAACTTATTGCTTATTTCAATGATAAATTCTTATAATAGATTCAAACTAAAGAATGGTGTCAGTGTTTTGTTGGCACCAATGAGAAATACTCAGGCCATTACTACCCTAGCTCTTTTACCATTTGGTTCGCGCTTTGAAAAAGAATCAGAAGCTGGTTCGGCTCATTTTATTGAGCACATGCTTTTTAAGGGGACCCAAAAAAGACCAACAAATTTAATTCTTTCTCAGGGGCTTGACGCTTTGGGTGCTGAGTATAATGCTTTTACTAGTCAAGAATACACTGGTTATTATATTAAACTTTTGAAAGAAAGCCTAGAAAATTCACTCGATATTTTAGCGGATATTTTTTTTAATTCAATTTTTGATGAACGGGAAATTGAAAAAGAAAAAGGTGTTATTTTAGAAGAAATTAAAATGTATCAAGATAATCCTAGTTTTTATATTTATGATCTTTTTTACGAAACATTTTTTGGCGGACATTCATTAGGTAGAAATATAGCTGGTAGTTTTAAAACCGTTTCAAAGACTAACAAGAAAAAACTTTTTTCATATAGAAATGATCTTTATCAACCGAATAATCTTTGGTTGATTTTAGCTGGGTCTGTTTCGCAAAATGATCTAAATTTAGTAAAAAAATATTTTTCTCAAGGGGGCCATGGTTCCAAAAGAAAAATTAACAAGTTTGTTGCCAAGGCGCATTCGCCCAGGGTTAAAATTATTAAGCGGAAGGTTGAACAGGTTCAACTCTCGCTAGGATTTTTATCATTATCTTATTTTGCCTCGAAACAAGCGAAAAATGCTTTAAGTGTTTTATCAAGTGTTTTGGGCGGGAGTATGAGTTCGCGTCTTTTTCAAAAAATTAGAGTTGAAAAGGGATTGGCTTATTCTATTGGTTGTGGCGGTAGTTCTTTTAATGAGGCAGGAGTTTTTCATATTAATGCCGGCATTGATCCGTATAAAGTTAATCAGGGGCTGGAGGTAATTATTGACGAAATAAATAAAATTAAAAAAGAAGGAATAAGTTTGTTAGAATTAAAACAAACAAAAGATTTTTTGACGAGACGGACTAAGTTAAGTCTAGAAGATTCACAGACAATGGCTAACTGGTATGGCAGTCAAGCTTTATTTTTAAAACAAATTGAAACGCCAGAAGAAAGTTATCAAAATATAAAAAAAATTAACTTGTTAGATGTTAAAAAAATGGCTCAGAAAATTTTTGATCCGAATCAAATAAATTTAGCAATGGTTGGACCGCTAGTCGACAGTAATCAATATTTAAGAATTCTTAAAAAATTGAAATAGAAGCTCAAAAAAATAAATATTTGTTAATGATTTATTGACCCAATATTGTGGGGTGGTATAATTTAAAATAAATAATTGTAAGATAACTATTAATTATATGGATAATACAAAGACCCCGTTCATTATTGCAGTTAAAATTATTCTTTTTATTCTTTTATTAATTGGTCTTTATTTTATTCGTGATATTATCTTAATGCTCTTAGTTTCAATTTTGGTAGCTGCCATTTTTATTCCTTTGGTTGATTGGCTAGAGAATAAAAAAATAACCAGATTTATTTCGACGCTTTTTATTTATTTATTAATGATTTTGATCTTTGTCGGCATTATTTTTATTGTTGCACCAATTGTTTCTACTGAATGGCATTTTTTTGGTGAGAAGATAGACTCTTATTATCAGGGGTTGCGATCATTGTTAGGTGAACGACAAAATCTTTTACCCGAAAATTTATTAGATCTTTCTCAATGGGAAACTGGTGTCGCCCTTATTGGTAAGGGTCTATTTTCTTTTATTAGTGATGTTGTTAATTGGGTTTTTGTTTTAGCAATTATTTTCATTCTTTCTTTTTATATTACGTTAGAGAAGAAGTCTTTGATTAAATTTTTGATTTCCCTTTTTCCTGAGAAGTATCAAAACTTTGTTAGCCAACTTTTTGTTTTGTCACAAAAAGATTTGAGTGCTTGGGGATTAGGAATGCTGATAATGATGGTTTCGGTTGGTGTTTTGACTTATGTTGGTTTATTAATTTTAAACATTCGTTTTACTTTTATTTTAGCTTTATTAGCTGGAATAACAGAAATTATTCCTTGGGCCGGACCATTTATTGGTGCGATCCCTGCTGTTTTTTTGGCTCTTTTTCAGTCCCCTTTAATAGTAGTTGCTGTAATTATTCTCTATATTCTTGTTCAACAAATTGTTAATAATGTTGTGGCGCCAATTGTGATGAAAAAAGCAGTTGGTCTTGATCCAATTATTATTATTATTGTTCTTTTGATTGGGGCTAAATTGGGGGGCATTTTAGGGGCGATTTTGTCAGTCCCAGCGGCTGCAATTGTTGCCGTTTTTATTCGTGAATATCAAAAATTAAAAAAGGGTACGGCAAGAGAATTATAAAAATGAAAAAAGAAAAGAAAAAATTTTTTGGGAATTTATTCTATTCTTATTTTTTTACATTAATTTTAATACTTTTTTTGATTATTTTAATTCTTCCCTTTATTAAGACTATCGGACGAGCTGATCAAATTAGAAAAAAAATTCACGCATTAGAAATAGAAATAGAGCAATTAGAGAGCGAGAAGATTAATTTTTTAGAAACCATTGAGTATTTTAAAACAGAGTTTTATAAAGAAAAAGAAGCCCGCGAAAAATTTGGACTTAAACAACCAGGAGAAGAAGTAATAGTTATTTTGCCAACAGATAAGATTGACGAAAAAAAAGAAGAACAAAATATAAAAAAATGGTGGCAATTTTTATTTAAATAGGTATAATTTAACTTATGGAAGAATCGCGAAAATCTATCTCCAAAAAAAAATTTATTGTTTTTTTAGGTATAATTTTTTTTATTGGTTATTTTTTTGGTCGAATTACTGTTCGAGTTGATTACCAAAACCAATCTTTTAGTAATATTTTGAATAGTCTAGAGATTAATTTTGAAAATCCAGCTTTAGAAAGGGATTTTTTTAGCGACGTTTTAATCACTATTAAACAAAAATATTATAAACAGCCTGTTTCCGAAAAAGATTTATTTTATGGCGCTTTAAAGGGATTGCTTTACGGGTTAAATGACCAATATTCAGTTTTTTTTGATCCAGTTGAATCCAAGGAAATTAAAACAGAGTTGGCAGGGAGTTTTGAAGGGATTGGTGCGGAAATTGGTTTAAAAAAGGGGGTAATTACTGTTATCGCTCCTCTTGAGGGGACGCCGGCTGAGAGGGCTGGTTTAAAGTCTGGTGATTCGATTTTGGCAATTAATGAACAAGAAACAGTCGGAATATCGCTCTATGAAGCAGTTCAAAAAATACGTGGTCGACGAGGCACAAACGTTAAATTATTAATTATGAGAGATGGTTGGAATTTGCCAAAAGATTTTTTGATTAAAAGAGATGTGATTAATCTTGTTACTGTTTATTATGAAATGAAGGAAGATGATATTGCATATTTGCGTTTGGCTTATTTCAACGAGAAAACTTTAAGTGAATTTGAAAAAAACGTTCGCAAGATTATATCTTCTTCGCCTAAAGGCTTAATTATAGATTTAAGAAATAATCCAGGGGGTTATCTTTATTCAGCAGTTGAGGTAGCTGGTTTCTGGACGGGGCAGAGAATTGTGGTTATAGAAAAGGGGAATGATCAATTAGAAAAGGGGCACTTTCCGAGTCGCGATGCAATTTTTAATAATTTGCCGACAATTATTTTAGTTAATAATGGTTCAGCTTCTGGTTCAGAAATTTTAGCTGGCGCCTTACAGGATTACGGATTGGCTAAAATTTTGGGTGAAAAAACTTTTGGAAAAGGAACAGTTCAGGAATTGATAGAATTAAAAGATGGTTCAATGATTAAAATTACAGTGGCTCAATGGTTAACACCCAATCAAAGGGAAATTGAAGAAAGGGGTATTCAACCGGACATCGAGTTGAAAATAAAAGATGGAGAAATAGAACCAGAAAAAGATGAGCAATTAGAAAAAGCGATTGAGTTATTAAAAATTAATAATTAAATTAATTTTATGAAAGTTATTCTTATTCAAGATGTGTTAAATTTAGGCAAAAAGGGAGAGATTAAAGAAGTTTCAGTTGGTTATGCTTCAAATTTTTTAATTCCTAAAAAAAAGGGAATTATTGCGACTAATAAGGAAGTAGAAAAATTGAAAGATAAAATTAAAAAAGAAATGGAGCAGAAGAAAAGAAACGAAGAAGATATGAAAAAAATAGCTGAAAAAATAAATAGCTTGAATTTAGAGATTAAAGAGAGGGTTGATGAGAGTGGTACTCTTTACGGTAGTGTTGATAAGAAGAAAATAGCAGAATTGCTTAAGAATAATGGAATAGAAATTGATCAAGAAAAAATTCGTTTATTTTCGTATTTAAAAAAAATTGGTAAATACGAAGTTGAAATTAATCTTTTGCCGGGGACGATGGTTAGGGTTAATATAATTATTAAGGCCAGTGCATAATTATTTTTACATTATTTTATTCTCTTTTTTGCCAAGCGTTTTTTGGATTTTAATTGTTGCACGCTTTATTGATCGCAAAAATCCTGAACCATTGAAAGAATTGATTAAAGTTTTTGTTTTGGGTTGTATTGTTATTTTGCCAGCATTTTTATTAGTTAAAGGTGCTCAATATTTGTTGGGTCAAATTAATCTTTCAGAAATAGTTTATTTATTGATTCTTTCTTTCTTGATTGATGGTTTGATTGAAGAGATCGCTAAGTTTGTTGTTTTAAAAGAGTATATTTATAAAAAAATTTTTTTCGATGAGCCACTTGACGGTTTGGTCTACGGTGTAACCGTGGCGATGGGCTTTGCTTTTGTTGAAAATATTTTATATTTAGCTTTCAGTCGTCCAGAATTAATTATTTTGAGATTTACTACGCCAACCTTGATGCATGCTTTAGCGACCGGAATTGTTGGTTATCATTTATCTTTGGCTAAATTTAAAAAAGTTTCCTTGGCTAAGAAACGTTTTTATATTTTTTGTGGTATTTTGTTAGCAACTCTTTTCCACGGATTATTTAATTCGGTTATTCGTTACAATATTTTTTTTAATTACATCCCCCTGGCAATCTTAATTGTTTTTAGTTATATTTATCTTTTAAGGGGATTAAGAAGGGTGCAAAAAGAAAAAGTGTAATTATTTTGTAATAAAACCTTCTAAGCCCCAGGAAATTGCTTTAGTGATTTTTATTTTTATTGTTTCTCCGATTCGTGGTATTTTTATCGGTTGTCTGGTGGATTTTATTGAGTCGTAGATTATTTTTACATTTTTGAAATTCCTAGTTTGGCCAAACAAGTGATTGTTTTTTTTATTTTCAATTAATACATCTATTTTTTTGCCGATGTATTTTTTATTTTTTTTTAAGGCGGTTTTTTCGAGAATTTTAGTTAACGCGCGCCAACGTTTATTTTTTTCTTGAGCTGAAACGTTATCATTAAGTTTTTCTGCGACTGTTCCTGGTCTGGGAGAATATTTAGCTACGTAGGCCATGTCATATTTTACCCAACGCATTAATTTAGCAGTATTGTTAAATTCTTTTTTTGTTTCATTGGGAAAACCAACAATAATATCAGTTGAAATATTTAAATTTTTTATTTTTTTTCTTGCTTGCTCAATTATTTTTTTATAATGATTAATGGTGTAATGACGGTTCATTTTTCTTAGAATTTTATTATCGCCAGATTGAACCGGTAAGTGAAGGTAAGGTATAACTTTATTTTTTTGAGCCATGATATTTATAAGGGTTGTGGAAAGGTCTTTGGGATGACTAGTGATAAAGGTTAGCCAAAAATTGCCCGGTAATTTGGAGATTTTATTCAAAAGCTCAGGGAAAGAAATGTTTGATTTGTAAGAATTTACATTTTGTCCCAAAAGAACAATTATTTTATATCCTTTTTTGATTAGATCTTTAGTTTCTTTAATGATTTCATGGCTTGGACGTGAAATTTCTTTTTGGCGGGTGTAAGGAACAACACAATAGGTGCAGAAATTATTACAACCAGTCATGATTGGTATGTAAGCGAGAGGAAAGGTGGAGTATTTTGGTTTAATTTTTAAATAATCTCCCGTTACTAATTTTTTACCTTTAATTTTTAATAAGTTGGCTAAATTTGAAATTTTGTTAATACTAAAAACTAAATTAACTTTTTCTTGGATTAATTTTTTGTCTTTTTTTGTTAAACAACCGGTTACAATAATTTTTGTTTTTGGGTTTTCTTTTTTAATATTTTTGATAGCACCGTAAATTCTATTAATAGCCATTTGACGAACTGAGCAAGCAATAAGGCAAACCAAATCAGCTTTTTTAATTTCATTTGTTGATTGATACTTATTTTTTTCTAAAATATTTGCTAAGCGCTCGCTGTCAGAGATATTCATTTGACAACCAAAAACAATAAGGTGATATTTTTTCATAAAAAAATAAAAAGTTTTATTACTAGATTATATTCTAACAAAAAAACTAATTTTTATAAACCCACTTGTTGAGATATTTTAATATTTATATATTTCTTTGGCGATGTAATTTTTCAATATTTTTTCACTGGGGGAAAAAATAGGCGAGGGCAAGTTATTTAAATTAAACCAGCGCCATTCAGTGATTTCGTCTGGTTCTATTGCCCTTGGTTCACCTTCGAATTTTTCACAAATAAAACCAATAGTGACAAAATGAGCGTCATAAACAATATCATTAGTTAAGCTTATAACTTTCAAATCACAAGTGTTTGTTTTTATGCCAGTTTCTTCTATTAATTCGCGCAGAGCCGCTTCTTTTAGGTTTTCGCCAAAATGAAGCTTTCCGCCAGGCATTGTCCATGTTCCTTCCCCATGGAGTAAACTATCTGCTTTTTTTGGATCTTCGTGGCGATGGCCCAATAAAACTTTATTATTTTTTAAAATCATTATTCCAAAACCTATGCCCATTTTTTTATTTTCTTTCATATTTTTTTAAATAACCATAATATGTTTAAAACTAACTTTTTTCAAACCATGTTTTTTATAAAATTTATGAATTTTCTTATTCTTGGTGCCAGAAGAGACTTCGATTCTAACGCATCCTTTTAGTCTCGCCATTTTAATTAATTTATTTAATAATTTAATTCCAACCCCTTGGTAACGGAACCACGGACTCACATATATTTCTTGAATTTCAGCTACTCTGCCACAGTGATGAAGAAGATTTTGAATGTGTAAACTAGCGAAACCAATAATTTGTTTTTTGTTTTCGGCGATTAAATAAAAAATATTAGGACTTTTTAGATTATTTAAAAAAATCTTTGCAAATTTAGATTTTTTAAAACTATTTTTATCAAGTCTTTTAATTTCTTTGTTATTTATTGTTTCAAAAAGATAAGTCAAATCAGATTTTACGGCAGCCCTGAGGGTTGGATTAATCATATGTTTATTACTTTCTAGACTTAACTTCTTTTAAAATATTATTAACGAAGCTTCTCTGTGTCATTTGTTTAATTTTTCCACCAAGTAATCTGATATTTAATTTTTTGCTCCTTATTTCTTTATTACCCACCACCAGGATATAAGGAATTTTTTGTCCTTCTGCTTTACGGATTTTATAACCCATGGTTTCGCGTGATTTGTCCAGCCAAACTCTCAATTCAAGGCTTTGGAATTCTTCAGTTAATTTTTGACAATATTTCCAATGATCTTTATCAACTGGGGTTAAATAAATTTGAATGGGTGCTAACCAAGTTGGGAAAACCCCCTTATAATGTTCGATTAAAACGCCAAAGAATCTTTCCATTGAACCAAGAACTGTTCGATGAATCATAACTGGTCTAATCTTTTTACCTTTTTCATCAATATAGTTAATATCAAATCTTTCTGGGAAATTAAAATCAACCTGAATGGTTGGTCCTTGCCAGGCTCGGCCCAAGGCATCGATCGTTTTAACATCAATTTTAGGACCATAAAAGACACCTTCGCCTTTATCAATTTCATAGTTAATTTTTGTTTTTTCTAGGGCTTTTTTTAAGGCAAGAGTGGCTTCGTTCCACATTTTATCTGAGCCGATTGATTTTTCTGGTCGAGTTGAAAGAAAAACTTGATAATTATTGAAGCCAAAAGTTTTCATCATAAAGATGGTTAATTTTAAGACCCCAATAATTTCTTTTTCTAATTGTTCGCTGGTGCAAAAGAGGTGAGCGTCGTCTTGAGTAAAGCCACGAACACGAGTTAAACCATGGAGTACACCGGAACGCTCATAGCGATAAACAGTGCCAAGCTCGGCATAGCGAATGGGTAGTTCGCGGTAACTTCTTAGTTGGCTTTGATAGATAAGAATATGAAAGGGGCAGTTCATGGGTTTAAGTAGATATTCTTCTTCATCAATTTTAATTGGTGCGTAAAGATTTTCGCGATAAAAATCCCAATGACCTGATTTTTTCCAAAGATTTAATTTGCCAATATGGGGAGAATAAATTAATTGATAACCCCTTTTTTCATGTTCATTTTTCCAAAAATCTTCAATTTTCTTTCTGGTTGTCGCACCCTTAGGATGCCAAAGCGCTAAGCCAGCGCCAAGCTGTTCGGAAATACTGAAAAGATCTAAATTTTTACCTAATTCTCGATGATCTCTTTTTTCTGCTTCTTCTAAAAAATTTAGATGATCATTTAATTCTTTTTTTGTAAAAAAAGTTAAAGCATAAATTCTTTGGAGCATTTTATTTTTTTCATTGCCTCGCCAGTAAGCGCCGGCAATTTTATGAAGTTTGAAAATGCCCAACTCTTTAGTTGATTTAACATGGGGTCCTCGGCAAAGATCAATAAATTTACCGACTTGATAAAGAGTTACCCGACTGACTAATTGTAGGTTTAAATTTTCTGATCTTGCATTTTCTTCGGTGGAGCCATATTTTTTTATGTCTTCCAGTAATTCTATTTTGTATGGTTGATTTAATTTTTTGAACAAATCTATTGCTTTTTCAATTGTTATTTCTTTTTTTTCAAATGGCAAGTTTTTCTTTATCAATTCTCGCATTTTTTTATCTATTTTATTCAAGTCTTGTGGCGTTAGATTTTGGTTTAGTTCAAAATCATAATAAAAGCCATTAGTAATGGCTGGGCCAATGCCAAATTTTGCTTCTGGGAACAACTCTAATACGGCAGTCGCCATTAAATGGGCGGTTGAATGTCTTAAGATTTCTAAATTATTTTTCATAAATTTTTATAGAAATTGATTCAATCTTTTCTGGAGTTTTTGTTTTCCAAAATGGATTAAATTTGAGATTAACTGATTCAATTTCTTTATATTGTTCAAGAAAATCAATTATTTCTGACGGCTTCATTTTTTGTATTTTTTCTAAATCAAAAATAGGTGAATCTTCTTTAACCAGAGTAATAATTTTAACACTAACGTCAAGGTCAGCAATTTGATTGTCAGAACTTAATTTTCTTAATTTTGTCGATAATGTATGATTCTCAATTATTTTTAATTTTTTGTCAGCTGGAATGTTTTCTGTCGATAATTTAGAAACCAGATTAAGTAAATCCGTTTCATTATAACCAATTAGAATAATTTTTAAATTGCCAATAACTCTAAATTCACCCTTTTCATCGCCCGGGTTAGCATTGGGCTTGACGATCATCTCTTCCTTGGCTTTAACGAATTTCCACTCAACCAAATTAATTTGATTTTCTTTAATTGTGTTTTCTATGGCAGTTTTGGCTTTTTCGCTTAGGGTGTTTTCGATTTTTGTTTTCGCTTCTTCAATATCTTTTTCAGTAATTTTTCCTATTTTTGTTAAACCCCCCTTCATTTGTTCTTTGTTTTCAGCATAAACTTGAGATTTTAATGACTCAGAAAGTCCGGGTAGAGAAAAATGACTTGGTCCGATTTCATAATCTTTTCCTTCTTTATCGGCATAAACCATTGCCTTAATTTTTCCTTTAGCCGGGACAAATACTTTTTCTTCTAAGCGAAAAAGAAGGTTATTTTTAGAAAGAAACCTTGTTGTTTTAACAAGGTTTAAATTTTGATTTGAGTTATTGATGATTTCAACTTCTCCTTTAGCAATAGATTCGACCTCAAGGCTGGCCCGAGGTAAAAATGTTTGTTCTTCGTTTAGTTCAATTGGTATAATTTTGCCAGCTAAATCTTTCGGTAGCTGAATCATCTTCTCGAATAAAGATGTTTCTGGTCGTGGCCCAACAACAACGATCATTTTTGCTTCGCGAGTCATTAAAAAAAATAGGGTAGTAATAAAAAGTAGAATGATGAGACTTAGAAAGAATAAAGCAATTTTTTTATGAGGAGTATAAAACATATTGGTTATTTTAAAATTTTAAATTATATTTTTAATTAACTCTTTAGCTCGGATGATAATGATTTTATGTTCCCCATCTTTTTCAGAGACTCGGCCCTCTAGTATAATCACCTTGTTTTCTTGCCAGATGGTTGTTGTTTGTTTTAATATTTTGGGGAAAACAAGAACCTCAACACTACCTGTTAGATCTTCAATTTTAACAAAAAGCATCGGTTCTTGCGAGTTGGTAATTATTTTTTTAATTTTGGTAACAACGCCAGCCATTCTAATAACGTCGCCGTCATTTGTTTCGCTAAGTTTAATTGATGAAATTGCCCCCTTTTTTTGAGCAATTGATTCAAAGCCTTCGAAGGGATGTCCTGAAATATAAAGTCCGAGAAATTCTTTTTCTAGATTTAATAAATCATTAAAAAACACTTTTTGATTACTTCTTTTTAACTGGAGAGAGATTCTATTTTTTTTTGTATTTTGAAAAAGACTTTTTTGTAAGCTTTTTTTTTCCAACAAGATCGATCGAGAAATATTTAAAATTGTTTCTAAGTTTTCTAATAGCACATTTCTTTCTTCAAAACAATCGAGGGCTCCAGCCTTGATTAAACTTTCCAATGATTTTTTATTAATTACCTCGCCTGGTAGTCGGCTTAGAAAATCTTCTAAATTTTGATAGGCTCCATTTTCATTTCTTTCTTTGATAATTGTTTTGGCGACACCTTCGCCAACATTTTTAATAGCCATTAAACCGAACCTAATTTCTTTTCGGCCATCTTTTTTAATAATTGCAAAATTTTCTTGACTTTCATTAATTTCGGGTGGCGAAACCTTGATATTTATTCTTTTGGCCTCTTCAATTTCAACGGCCATTCGATCAAGGTCACCAGCGTCAGTTATTAATAGTGCTGTCATAAATTCTGTTGGCCAGTTAGCTTTTAAATAGGCCGTTTGATAGGCAATAGTTGCGTAACAGGTGGCGTGAGCACGATTAAAGGCATAGCCAGCAAAGGGTTCAATAAAGTTAAATATTTTTTCAGCCACACTCTTTTCAATGTTTTGCTTTATACAACCATCAATGAATTTTTTTTCTTGTTCTTTCAAAAGTCCCTTAATTTTTTTACCAATTGCTTTTCTGAGAATGTCTGCCTCTGAAAGACTAAAGCCAGCCAGATCACGGGCAATTCTTAAAATTTGTTCTTGATAAATAGCAACGCCATGAGTATTTTCTAAAATTGGTTTAAGTTTGGGGTGAAGGTAAGAGACTTTTTTTGTTCTTTTACCAGCAATATATTTTGGAATGAGCTCGATTGGGCCTGGTCGGTAAAGAGCGATCATTGCAATAATATCTTCGAAGATATTTGGTTTAAGTTCTTTCAAATAACGGCGGATGCCCTGACTTTCTAATTGAAAAACGCCAACAGTTTCAGCTCTTTTTAATAGTTCAAATGTTTTTTTATCATCAGAATCAATTTTTTCTAGATCAATTTTTTGACCCTCTTTTTTAATTAATTCAATTGTTTTTTCAAGCAGAGTAAGGTTTTTTAAGCCGAGTAAATCAATTTTTAAAAGACCTAAATCAGCCACGGCGTACATTGAATATTGAGAAATCAGAATTTTTTCTTCACGTGAAACATCATATTGGGTTGGGAGGTAGGCGTTTAGTTCTTGAGGGGTAATTACGATTCCACAGGCATGGGTTGAAGCATGTCGAGCAACACCTTCTAATTTTTTAGCAATATTAATTATTTTTTTAGCATCTTGATTTTCTAAATAAACATCCTTTAATTCTTTAACTTTTTCTAAAGCCTGATTAAGAGATAAAAATGGGGGAATCATTTTTGCTAATTTATCACAAAAACTATAGGGTATTTCTAATACTCGACCAACGTCTCTAATGGCTACTCGAGCGGCCATTGTGCCGAAAGTAATGATTTGGGCAACGTTGTTTTTATTATATTTTTCTTCGATATATTTAATGACTTCATCACGACGAGTATCGGCAAAATCAAGATCAATATCTGGCGCCGATATTCTTTCTGGGTTTAAAAATCTTTCAAAAATTAAATTATATTTCAGAGGATCAATTGAGGTGATTCCCAAGACATAAGCAACAATTGAACCAGCGGCTGAACCTCTGCCGGGACCAACCATAATATTGTTATTTTTTGCCCAACTAACAAAATCCTGAACAATTAAAAAATAGGTAGCGAAGCCAGTTTTTTTTATAACTTCTAGTTCGTAATCCAATCGCTTTTTAATTTCCGGTGTAATTTTGGGGTATTTATTTGATAGTTTTTGATAACAGATTTTTTTTAAATAATCATTTGGATTTTCATTATTGGGTAAATTAAATTCAGGGAATTTTATTTTTTCAAGTTCAATCGTTATATTACATTTATTAACAATTTCTTGGGTATTATCAACAAATTCAGGATTATTTTTAAAAAATTTTCTCATTTCTGATTCGCTGTGGAAGTAAGAATCTTTGCTGGCGGTCATTCGCTCAAGATCACTGATCTTTTTTTTAGTTTGTAAACAAAGAAGAATATCTTGAATTTCTGCATCATCTTTATCTAAAAAATGGACATCGCTTGTGGCGACAATTTTAATTCCATGTTTTTGGCCAAGCCTTTCTAGTTCTTTAGTAACTTTTTTTTGCTCGGGTGAATCATAGGTTTGGGCTTCTAAATAGAAATCTTCACCGAAAATATCGTAATATTTTTTTACAGTTTCATCGAGATTTTTTTTATTTTGTAAAATTGCTTGAGGAATTTCTCCACCAAGACAACCAGAAAGAGCAATTAATCCACGATGATGAGTTTTTAAAAGATCAACGTCTATTCTTGGTTTATAATAAAAACCATCAAGATGAGCCAGGCTGGTTAAAATTAGAAGATTTTTATAACCTTCCTCATTCTTGGATAGTAGGGTGAGGTGAAATGGTCGATCATCAATTTTTGATTTTTTAGAAAAACGACTTCCTGGAGCAACATAAAGCTCAGCGCCAATAATTGGTTTAACGCCAGCAATTCGAGCTTGTTTATAGAATTCAATTACGCCGTACATAACGCCATGATCAGTGATGGCCAGAGCAGACATTTTTTCTTTTTTAGCTCGACTAATTAAATCTTCAATTTTTGCCATCCCATCCAACAAACTGTAGTGAGAGTGGACGTGGAGATGAGTAAACATTTTAAGATAAAAATAAATATTTTAACCCGGGGTTGATTTACCTCGGGGCAGAAAAATAAAAAATTAAAATATAAATATCGATAGACGTTAGTTTCGTTATTTGTTGATAGTTTTTGGATGATTTGAATTATTCTATTTTTCTTGCTCTTTCCCCCTTTTTTTGTCTCGAAGAAAATCAATAACAGTTTTAATTGCTTCAGCCATCAGTGGCATGAAACTAAAACCACCAATCTTTTCTTTGAGGCTTTTAGCGATTTCATCAACTCGATTTGTAATTTTGCCAATTGACTTGGCGGCGCGATGGAATTCGCTGACAGCCTTGACTAGGTAATAAAGAAGCAGAGAAAAGAAAAAAGAAACAACCAAAATAGAAATACCCAAAACCAGGAAAAGAATATCTTTGCTTGTTTGAATCATAGTTGTTATTTTTAAAAATATTATATATAATTAGTATATAGATTTTTATGATTTATTCAAATTTATGGGAGGAGAAGACAATAATTTAGCAGAAAAAAAACTAAAATTTTCTTATTTTTTGGTTAGACATAAACTGCTTTCCAAAAAAATTTTAATTGGTTTCTTGATTAGTTTTAACTTTGTTGTTTACCCAATTTTAATTTATAATTTTACCCTTTATCTCCATCGAAGTAAAGAGATAGAAAAAATTATGATTGAATTGAACGAGCGTAATATAGAATTTGATGTTATTAGAAAGGCGACAGCACCACTTGCACCAGAAATTATTTCCACCCAGGCTATTTCAGTTGGCGAAGGTAAGTTTGATTTAATTTGTTTGGTTTATAACCCCAATAGAAACTGGTTTATAAAATCTTTAAATTATAAATTTGTTTTAGCAGGTGGTTTTGAAAGTAAGGTTTATAACACCTTTATTTTGCCAGAGGAAGATAAGTTTTTGATTAGTTTCGGAGAAAAAATAAATAGTAGAACCGATCAATTATCTTGCGAAATTTTACAGGTTAATTGGCAAAGGATGGCAGCCAATCAACATAAGCTTTTGAATATTTCGGAAGCATTTTCTTTTCAAAACATAGAGCACGTTACGGCGTTAATTGATAACGGTGGAGCAATTAGTCGATTTAGTTTTATCAACTCGACTGTTTATAATTTTTGGCAAATAGATTTTTTGGTGTTACTTTATGAAGGAGATCGAGTGGTGGGTATAGAAAAAACAAAAATTGAGAAAGTAATTAGTGGGGAAAAAAGAGAAATAAAGATTATTTGGCTTAATTCTCCACCTTTTGTCTCGCGAACAATAATTAAATCAGAAATTAATTTTTTAGATCCATCTGTTTTTATGTCGATTGAGCTTAAACCAGGGAAAGAAAGATGATTTCATCAGAGTCATTAAAAAATAAATTAAAATCTTTTGATTGGGTTTTATTTATTTTAATTTTTCTTTTATTAGTTTTAGGCTTAGTTGTTCAATATAGCTTATCCTTGGGATTAGAGCCAGATTCTTTTATGGTTTTTAAGCGCCAGATTTCTTTTGTTTTGTTAGGCTTAATTGTTTTTTTTATTTTTAGTTTTTTTGATTTTAGGGTATTGAAAAAACTTTCCCCATTTCTATACGGTTTTGTTTTTTTGTCAATGATTCTTTTGTTTATTTTAGGTCAAAATTTGCGTGGTGTTAAGGGTTGGTATTTTTTGGGTTTTTCTTATTTCCAGCCGGTTGAACTGGCTAAACTAATTTTGGTTATAATTTTTGCAAAGCTTTGGGCAGAAAAAGTAAAAGAATTGGTTGAAATGAAAAGATTTATTTTTTCAGTTTTATTGCTCACCCCTCTGGTTATCTTGGCATTTTTCCAACCAGACTTTGGCGGAGTATTAATTTTTGTTTTGATTTGGTTTTTTATGACTGCTCTTAATCTCCGGCGTATTAAATATTTTACTTTTATTTTAATATTTTTTATTGTTATTGTCGGCTCGCTTTGGTTTTTTGCCTTTAAAGACTATCAACGTGATCGTATTGTTGGTTTTTTTTCACCGAGCGCAGATCCTCTTGGCAAGGGATATCAGATAGCTCAGGCTAAAATTGCCGTAGGTGCTGGTCAATTTTTTGGTCGAGGAATAGGTTATGGTTCTCAAGGACAAATGAGATTTTTACCAGCTAGTCGGAACGATTTTGTCTTCGCAGTTTTGGCAGAAGAAATGGGTTTTTTAGGTTCAGCGCTATTAATCATTTTGTTTGTAGCTATTTTTTTAAGATTAATACGCTTGTCAAGAAAAATATATGATAATTTTGGTTCTTTGTTGGTGGTTGGTTTTAGTTTTAATTTATTTGTTCAGGTTGTGATTAATATTGGCATGAACGTTGGTTTGTTGCCAATTGTCGGAATATCTTTGCCTTTAATTAGTTATGGCGGTAGCTCCATGATAACAACAATGGTTTCTTTGGGTTTAGTTCAAAGCATTATCACTCATCAAAGAATAAGTGCATAGTTGCTAAATTAAAGTTGACTTTAAAATAATTTTTATTATAATATAAGCTATTCGATTAAAGCTAAATTTATATGTCCAATTTAATTTTAAAAGCAAAAACTAGAAAATTTTTAGGGAAAAGAGTTAGCAGTTTAAGAAAAAATGGTATTATCCCGGCAGTTGTTTATGGCCATAATTTTAAGTCTCAAAATTTAGAAATTGATCAAAATAATTTTAATAAAATTTTTGATCAAGCTGGGACAAATACAATTCTTGATTTAGTGATTGATGAAAAAGATTCAATTAAGGCTTTAATCCATGAATTGCAATACGATCAGATCAAGGATTATGTTACTCATGTTGATTTTTATCGCATCAAAGATACAGAAAAAGTTAAAGTTGAAGTAAACCTTAATTTCTTAAATGAAGCGCCAGCAATTAAAGAAAAGGGCGGAATTTTAATTCATAATTTAAGTGAGGTTGAAATAGAGGCGTTGCCTAAAGACTTAATTCATGGCATTGACGTTGATTTATCTATCCTGAAAGATTTAAATGATTTGATTCGTATTAAAGATTTAAAAGTTCCTTTAACAGTTAAAATTTTAAATGATTTAGAAGAGGTGGTGGTTAACGTCTCCGTTCCTCGTAAAGAAGAGGAGGCGGTTATTGTTGCTGAAGAAGGCAAAGAAGGCGACAGCGCTTCAAATAAAGAAGAAGATAATAAAGAAAGTGAGAAAAAATAAAAATAAAAAACAAATTTTTAATTGTTTCAATAATTCTAATTATTTTAATGAAATCTTAATTTCTAATGATCGTTTTTGGAATTACATATTTTGATACTAGAGATTAATTGAGTAAATTAGAATAATTAAGTTAGTTAGATATTTTTTCAATGTTTAAAAGAATAAAGACCGAGAAAAAAATTTTATTGGTTTTGTTGTCAATATTTTTTTTATTTAATTTAAGTGGTTGTCAGTTGCGAAATCAAGCCCTACCCTTTTTTTCTAAAAATAAAGTTAAAAATAAAATAAACGATTTAAGAGAAAATATTTTGCCGATTATTAATATTGAAAGATCTTCATTAATTCCAAGAATGATTGATGGTTTGTTGGTAGAGAATAAGCATGAAAAAAATTTACCGGTTGCAATAGTGTTTGACAATTTCCCGGGAGTGCCCAAGCCAACCTTGGTCAATGCTTCAATTATTTACGAAATGCCGGTTGAGGGTGGTTTAACAAGGTTTTTAGTTATTTTTGATTTAGAGAGTTTGCCTCAAGTAGCCGGACCAATTCGCTCGGCTCGGTCTTATTTAGCAGAAGTAGCCGGAGAGTATCAAGCACCGTACATTCATGCCGGCGGTTCACCTGATGCGCTTTTAAAACTAAAACAAGGATTTTACAAAGTAATTAATTTAGATGAAATTAGCGGTCAAGGCAAATATTTTTATCGTCAGCAAGGCGAATCTGCACCACATAATCTTTATATAAAAAAAGAGAGTATTGTTAAGTTTTTAGAAGATAATAAAATTTTAAGTGAAGCAAATTTTTCTGGCTGGTATTATGATCAAGAAATTAGATCGAGCAATCAATTAGCAGATAAAATTGAAATAATTTTTTCGCCGATTGTTAAATCTGTTTGGCAGTATGATTCCAAAGACAAAGATTATCTTTATTTGCCAAATGGAAAAAGCTACTATGATAAAGATGGTCAGCAAATTAAAGTTAAAAATTTAATTATTCAATATGCACCGATTAAGATTATTGATGAAATCGGTCGTCGAGAAATTAATCTTAATGGTCAGGGCGAAGCTCTGATCTTTCAAGTTGGTAAAGTTATTCAAGGAAAGTGGATTAAAGAAGCGTCTCGGACAAAATTTTATAATCAGATTGGTGAAGAAATAATTTTTTTACCTGGGAAAACTTGGGTTTCGGTGATTGCGCCAACCAATCAAGTGACTTATTAGTTTTAATAGTTTGAATCCATGTCCCGCAGAAATTTTTTAAATAAAAAAAAGAGATAATTTCGGTCTCTTTTTTGTTTTTTATTTATTATTCGAAGCTTTCAACAATATTATTTAAATCGCCATCCATGATTTGATCAATGTTGTGCCAGGATTTATTAATTCGATGATCGGTAATTCGATTTTGCGGAAAATTATAAGTTCTTATTTTTTCTGCTCGCATGGCTGAACCAATTTGTGCTTTGCGGTTTGAACCAAGTTCTTTTTGTTTTCTTTCTTCTTCAAAAGCAAAAAGCTTAGCCCTTAAAAGTTTAAAGGCTTTTTCTTTGTTTCTGGCTTGTTGTCTTTCTTCTTGACAACAAACAATCAGACCACTTGGTAAGTGGAAAATTCGTACGGCTGTTTCTACTTTTTGGACATTTTGTCCGCCATGGCCAGATGAGCGATAATTTTCAATTTTAATATCTTCTGGTTTAATAATAATTTCGGTATCATTAGCTTCTGGCAAAACCGCGACTGAAGCAGTTGAAGTATGAACCCTTCCTGATTTTTCAGTTAAAGGAATTCTTTGAACTCGATGAACGCCAGCTTCATTTTTTATTTTTTGCCAAACTTCATTGCCGCTAATTCTAAAAGTTATTTCTTTTAAACCATCTAAACCAGTACGATTTGATGATAAAACTTCTTGTTGCCAGTTATTTTTTTCGGCATAGCGAGAATACATTCTGGAAAGATCAAAGGCAAAAAGTGCAGCTTCGTCGCCGCCTGTGCCAGCTCTTATTTCTATGATGACATTTCTTTCCTCATTATTATCGCCATTATTATTTTTTTCAATTTCCTTTTTAATTTTTCTTTTTTCAGTTTTTAAAATTTCTAGCTCTTTTTCGGCTAGAATTTTTAACTCTTCGTCTTTTGTTTCTTGAAGCATTTTTTCTGTTTCTTCAATATGATGACTGACCTTGTTTAATTTTTCTAGTGGTTGAATTTGTTTTTTTATTTTTTGATATTCTTTTTGTATAGCAGTTAATTTTTCTGGGTAATTAAAAATTTTTGGATCTTGTAGGTCCCTTTCAATTTCTTCAGCTCGTTTTTTAAGATCATCGATATTCATTAATTAAAAATATTTCCTTGTTATTCAAAATTTACAAATTTGTATATTTGTATAGATTCACAAATTTGTTGATTTGTTATTTTTTCTTTTTTTCTTGGCGGTTAAGCCATCTTTTTTCGCTAATCTTTTTTGGAATTTTTCAATTCGTCCACCACTATCAATAACTTTTTGGCTGCCAGTATAGAAGGGATGGCAGGCAGAACAAATTTCAACACGCATTTCTTTAATAGTCGAGCCAGTTTTAATGGCGTTGCCGCAACTGCAAGTTACTTTCGCTGTTGGGTAGGAATGATAATCTGATTTTTTTGTTTTTTCTTTCTTGTTTTTTTCTTTTTTTTGCTTTGTCATAATTTTAGAGAAAACTTAAATATTATTATTTATCAGTAATTTTTTTTAAACTGTTATAAGTCTATAAATATTCGAATATTTTAATATATTTTTAGATTTGTTGATTGTTTATATTATACACATCTTTATTTTTTTTGACAAGGCGGGTAGTAGAAATTTGACTCTCTTTAAAGGAGACTTAAAATACAATACTGACTTTAAGTTAATTACTTTCTAAAGCGGTAATTTATTGGTTGAGTCGAGAAATAAAATCTCGTCAAATTTTCATCGGCTTGTTGACAGGTTTTAACAATATGTTAAACTTAGTAACTTAATAATCCCGCCTTGACATAATGCTGTCCTGTCGGTGATTCAATAATTTAATAATTTAAACTATGATTAAAATTCCTAAAGCAGAAGAACTTTTTGAAGCCGCTGTTCATATGGGACACAGCGTTGGCCGACTTCATCCTAAAATGAAGCCTTACGTTCATTCTCTTAAAAACAATGTTCATTGGATTGATTTGGAAAAAACAAGAGAAGCATTAGAAAAAGTTGCTAAATTTATTGAGAAAATCATTACACAAAATGGTCAAATTTTATTTGTTGGCACCAAGGCAATTGCTCAAAAAATTATTAAAAAATATGCTGAGGAAACAGGCATGCCCTATGTAATTGAACGATGGTTGGGAGGGACGCTAACAAATTTTTCTACCATTAGTACGCTTATTAAAAAAATGAAAAGAATGGAAGAAGAAAAGGCTAAGGGAGATTGGAAAAAATATACCAAAAGAGAACAGCTAGATTTAGAAAGAGAACTAAAAAGATTAAATTTTTATGTTGGTGGTATGAAAAATCTAGAAAAACTTCCCGAGGCTATTTACATTGTTGATCTAGTTAAAGAAAAAACAGTTGTTCGTGAAGCTCAAAAAGCTAAAATTAAAAGCATCGGTTTGGCTGATGCCAACGCTGATCCAACCTCGGTTAATTATCCAATTCCCGCCAACGACGATGCTTCAAAGGCCGTGGAAATGATTACTAAGTTTGTTGCTGATGTGATTAAGGCAAATAAATAATAGTATTAAATAAAATGGACATAAAATTAGTTAAACAATTAAGAGAAAAAACTGGGGCAAGCGTTTTAGAGTGTCAAAAAGTGTTAGAAGAAACAACCGGTGACTTAATAAAGGCCGAAGAAAGTTTACGCAAAAAAGGGCAAAAAATTGTTGATAAAAGAGCAGGTCGAGAAACAAAAGCTGGAATTATTGGTATTTATCTTCATAGCAATGAAAAAGTTGCGGCCATGGTTGAATTAACTTGTGAAACTGATTTTGTTGCTCGCAATAATGAATTTAAAGAATTAGCCCATGATTTAGCGATGCAAGTTGTTGCTACTAGTCCTCTTTATTTATCGCCAGAAGAAGTGCCAGCAGAAATTATTGAAAAAGAAAAAGAAATTTATCAGGTTGAGCTAAAAAAAGAAAAAAAACCAGTTGCGGTGATTGAAAAAATTATAGAAGGCAAATTAAATAAATACTTTGAAAATAATTGTTTATCAAAACAAAAATTTATTAAAGATGATCAATTAACAATTGAAGATTTAATTAAGCTTAAAATCGCTAAAATTGGAGAAAATATTCAAATTAGAAGGTTTGTTAAGTTAGAGATATAAAATGATTATTCGATTTAGGATTGAGCCTTGGGATAAGGTTCTGGAATATGACGCAGGTGAACTTAGTCAAAAAATTAAGATTTATGATTTTAAAATAGGAGATTTTTATATTATTAAAACTGATGCTCATAGCGACTTGGGCGAAATTATTGCTTTAAAGGAAAAAAAAACAATCGAAGAAAGTCAAATTAAGGGTGGAGTTATAACCGAAGAAGTGACGATTATTAGAAAAGCCATTGCCGAAGATTTTCAAAAGAAAAAAGAAAAAGAAAAGAAAAAAAAAGAATTTTTAGCTAAAGCTGAGGAAATTGTTAAAAAACATAAATTAAAAATGAAATTAGCTGATATTCATCTTTCGTTTGATGGTGGTAAAATTGTTTTTGCTTTTTTAGCACCAGAAAGAGTGGATTTTCGTGAACTGGTTAAAGACCTTTCACAGGAATTTCATCGTTCGATTCGTTTACATCAAATAAATCCTCGAGAGGAAATAAAAATTTTTTCTGGTATTGGCGCTTGTGGTTATCCGGTTTGTTGTTTAAGTTTTTTGAAAAATTTAGGTGGCGTAAAAACAACTTTGATCGAAGAGCAACAATTACAACATCGAGGGGTTGATCGTTTATCTGGTCTTTGTGGTCGGCTGAAGTGTTGTTTGGCATATGAAAAAGAATTTTATCAAGAGCAAATTAATAAAATGCCAGCGCTCGGCAAAAAAATTAAAGTTGCGGGAAAGAGCGGTCAGGTGGTTGCCTGGCATCTTTTAAAAGGAACAGTTGATTTTAAAATTGATAAGGATAATACAATTATCGAAGTTGGTTTAGATGAGATAAAAGAGTGAATTTTAACTATAAATTTATGGCAAAAATAGCAATTAATGGTTTTGGCAGGATAGGTCGATTAGCCTTACGGGTGGCTCGAGAAAAAAAAATAGAGATTGTCTCTATTAATGATTTAGGTGACGCCAAAACAATGGCTCATCTTTTTAAATATGACTCACTTTATGGAGAGTATGCCGAAGATGTTAGTTTTGACGAAAAAAATTTAATTATTGGCAAAAATAAGATTAGATTTTTTTCAGAAAAAGATCCAGTTAATTTACCTTGGAAAGAATTGGGCGTTGATATAGTTTTAGAATGTTCGGGAGTTTTTTGTGATCGTCAAGGATCTAATAAACACCTTCAAGCTGGCGCTAAGCGAGTGATTATCTCAGCACCAGCTAAAGATCATGATATTCCAACTTATTTATTGGGGATAAATGAAGAAAGATTTAATCCCGAAAAAGATTTAATTATTTCTAACGCCTCTTGTACAACTAATTGTTTGGCGCCGGTTGTTAAGATTATTTATGAAAAGCTTGGAATTAAAAAAGGATTTTTTACTACGATTCATTCTTATACCAATGATCAAAAAATTCTTGATTTGTCCCATAAAGATTTAAGAAGGGCGCGAGCAGCTGGCCTTTCTATTATCCCAACTTCTACTGGCGCTGCTAAGGCTATTTTTGAAGTTATTCCAGAATTAAAGGGCAAGTTAGATGGTTTATCTTTGCGCGTGCCAACGCCAATTGTTAGCTTAATTGATATTATTTGTTGGGTAGAAAAATCAACCAACAAAGAAGAATTAAATAATTTTTTTGAAAAATCGTCTCAAAGCGAAATGAAGGGTATCCTTCAAATTAGTCATCAGCCCCTGGTCTCAGTTGATTATAAAGGCAACTCTCATTCTTCAATTGTTGATTCATCTTTAACTATGGTGATCGATGATTTAATTAAAGTTGTTGCTTGGTATGATAATGAATGGGGCTATGCTTGTCGTTTAGTTGAGATGACGGAATTCATTTCGACTAGAATTTAGAATCTAGCAAGTAGAATCTAGAATTTTTTGAACTTTTGCTTACTATCTTCTGTTTTTTAATTTCTAATATTTATGGAATTACTTGCCATTATTAAAATTATTTTTCTTTCAATTTTATCTTTTTTGGTGGCGGTTTTATGGTTGCCATTGCTTGTTAATTTTTTAATAAAAAATAAACTTGGGAAAAAAATTCGAAATAATGGGAAAACTCCAGTTTTTTCCGAGTTGCATAAAAGTAAGGCAGGAACGCCGACAATGGGTGGTTTAATCATTTGGGTGACAGTTGTTTTTTTAATATTTTTTATTTTTTTTCTTCGGCAAATAACTGGTTTTGAAATTTTTACGGTTTTAAATTTTTTAGTTAGAAAAGAAACATTTTTACCGCTAGGGATTTTAATTGCGGCCGCGCTTTTAGGTTTAGTTGATGATTTAATTGATATTCATAAGGGCGAAACCGGCAAGGGCGGATTACAAATTCGTCATCGTTTGTTTTTTTATACCCTTATTGCTGCTGTCGGTGCTTGGTGGTTTTTTTATAAATTAGAATGGAGCAATCTTCAGGTTCCATTTTTAGGTAATTTTGAAATTGGTTGGTGGTATATTCCGATTTTTATTTTTGTTATTGTGGGTACGGCTTTTTCAGTTAATGAAACGGATGGTTTGGATGGTCTGGTCGGTGGGTTGTTAATAATAGCTTTTATTTCTTTTGGAATTATTGCTTTTGTTCAGGAAAAAACAAACTTAGCTGCTCTTTGCGGCGTTATTTCTGGTGGCTTGATTGCTTTTCTTTGGCATAATATTTGGCCAGCTAAATTTTTTATGGGTGACACTGGGGCAATGGGTTTAGGTGTTACTCTTGGCGTCATTGCGATGTTAACTAACACAGTTTTTCTTTTACCGATTATTTGTTTGGTTTTTGTTTTAGAATCACTTTCAGTAATTGTTCAAATGGTTTCTAAAAAAATATTTCATAAAAAAATTTTCATTTCAACGCCATTTCATCATCATTTACAAGCTAAGGGCTTGCCCGAACCAAAAATTGTTATGAGATTATGGATGATTGGCGGCATTGCTGCGGCTTTTGGGATGATGATTTTTTTAATTGAAAGATTATTGGTTTATTTTTTTTTGTTTTCTAGGTGATTATTTGTAGGATGATAAACTTCGCTAATCATCCTTTCTGTTCTATTATATGTGTGATATCGCCATTTAGGTGGTTTTTTGATATAATTTTTATATGAAACAAGCGGTTATTATTAAACCATACGATTTTAGATTGCTAGGTTATTTCGCAAAAGAAAAAAAATTTCTTAATAAAAGACTTAGCAAAAATATAAGAATCTATCACATTGGCAGCTCGGCTGTGCCTGGTTTGGGTGGTAAAAATGTGGTTGATATTATTTTATTAACTTCGGATAAAAAAAGAGCAAAAAAACTTGTTAAAAAATTAGAATTATTGGGCTATATATTTGATCCCAATGCTGGTGATGATCACAGAATATTTTTTAAACGCCATTATTTTCAAGATAAAAAAATAATTTATATCGTTCACCTTCATTTAATGTGGCAAACAGAAGGGAAGTATAAAGACTACTTATTATTTAGAGATTATTTAAGAGTTTATAGCCAAGAAGCTCGAAGATATTATCAGCTAAAGAAAATTTGGGCTAAAAAAGCAGGATTGATTAGACATAAATTTCCAGCCATGAAAACAGGCTATGTCGCGGCGATTTTAAAAAAAGCGCAAAAAGAAAACATAATTGATTTTAAAAATTTACGAGATAAAAATATTTTGGTAATGGGCTTAGGTTTATTGGGTGGAGGAGTGGAAACGGTGCAATGGTTGGTTAAACAAGGAGCCAGTGTTTTAGTGACTGATTTAAAAACAAAAAAAGAATTGTCAGATTCTTTAAATAAATTAAAAGGACTTAAAATTAGGTATGTTTTAGGTAAACACCAAGTGCAAGATTTTGTAAGAGCTGATTTAATTATTAAAAATCCCGGAGTACCACGTGATTCAAAGTTTTTAAAAATTGCCAAAAAAAATAATATTCCGATTGAAAGCGATCTTTCGCTTTTTTTTAGATTGTTTAAGGGAAAGATTATTGGGGTGACCGGCACTAAAGGTAAATCAACCACTGTTAGTTTGTTGGCTCATATTTTAAAGACCGCTAAGAAAAAATTTGTTTTTGGCGGCAACATCGGTCAATCTCCATTGAATCAATTAAGCAAAAATTATCCTTTGGCAATTCTTGAAATATCTTCATGGCAACTTGAGGATTTGGCGCATTTAAAAAAGAGCCCAGATGTGGCGGTGATTACCACAATTTTTCCCGATCATCTTGATACCTATAAAAATTTTGCTGATTATGTTGAGGCTAAAAAAACAATTTTTAAATTTCAAACAAAAAATAATATTTTAATTTTAAACGCCAGCGATTTGATAGTTAAAAAATTTGCCAAAGAAGCAAAGGCTAAGATTATTTATTTTTTTCCAAAAGGATCATCTTATAAAATAAGTGATCGCTTAAATCGCAAAACTAAAATTTTTAATAGTAATGTTCTGGCAGCGACAAGTGTCGCCTTAGTTTTGAAAATTCCATTAACGCTTATCAAAAAAGCCATTAAAACTTTTAGGGGTGTATTAAATCGTTTAGAATTTATTTGCGAAAAGAATGGTATAAAATATTACAATGATTCTGCCTCAACAATTCCGCAATCAACAATTTTAGCGCTTAATTCTTTAGCCAATAAAAGAAACATTGTTCTTATTTCTGGAGGAGCAGACAAAAAACTTGATTTTTCTAAAATGGCACAGAGGATTTCCAAGACATGTAAAGCAGTTGTTCTTTTGCCTGGTACTGCTACCCCTGAAATAGAAAAGGAATTAGGAATAATGAATTATAAATTAAAAATAAGGGTAAAAACGATGGAAGAGGCTACAAAAGTAGCAACAGCACAAGCCAAAAAAGGGGACATTGTATTGCTTTCGCCTGGTTGTGCTAGCTTTGGCCTTTTTAAGAATGTTTATGATCGAGCAACACAGTTTGTCAAAAGAAGTAAAAAATTATAAATTTTCATCATAAATCGATGACAAAAGATAAATATCAGCCAGATTATTTTTTAATCATCTTGATTGGGATCTTATTGATTGTTGGTTTAATTTTTTTAAATTCGGCCAGCTCGGTTATGGGGTATAATAACTTTAAAGATTCTTTTTATTATTTAAAGCATCAACTGCTTCTTGGTTTTTTACCAGGAGTATTTTTGTTTTTTATCGCTTATTTTGTGAAAACAGATGATATAAAAAAAAGTGCCAATATTTTATTTGTAATAGTTTTTATTTTGTTATTGGCTGTTTTTATCCCTGGACTGGGAATGGGCTTTGGTCGCGCTCAGCGTTGGCTTAATTTTGGGTTTTTTTCCTTTCAACCCATTGAAATATTTAAATTATTTTTTATTTTTTTTCTGGCTAGATTTTTTGCTCGGCGCCAAGACAAAATAAATAATTTTTATGTTACAATTTTACCTTTTATTTTAATAATTACTTTGATTGCGATCCCTGTTTTGTTGCAACCAAATTTTAGCGCTTTAATGATTTTAATACTTATTGGTTTTGGAATGTTTTTTTTAGCTGGGATTAACCCCGGATATATTATTAGTTTAATTGTTGTTTCTTCGCCAGTTATTTTTGTTTTAATGAGAATTAAAAATTATCGGCTTGATCGATTGCTTTCATTTAAGTCTCCAGAAAATGATCCTAGCGGAATTTCTTATCATATTCAACAGGCTTTAATTGCTATTGGGTCTGGCGGTTTGTTTGGTCTGGGTTTGGGATATTCGGGTCAAAAATATTTTTATTTACCAGAATCGTTTGGTGATTCGGCATTTGCGATTATTGCCGAAGAAACCGGTTTTATTTTTACAACAATCATTGTTTCTTTGTTTTTTCTTTTAATTTGGCGAGGGCTTAAAATAGCGAAAAATTCAGAAGATTTATTTTCTCGTTTTGTTGCCTCGGGGATCTCGCTCTGGTTTGGTTTTCAGGTTATAATCAATATTGGCGGCATGTTAAGATTATTGCCAATTACTGGTATTCCTTTACCGTTAATTAGTTACGGTGGTTCGGCAATGGTTGCTAACTTAGCAGCGCTGGGAGTTTTAGTTAACATTTCTAAAAGTACACAGCTGGGCTAGCCGAGAGTTTTTAGAATGAATTTCGTGGTTTTGTATAGTTTCGTAATTTCGTAGAGGGGCGATTAACTAAGAGTTATGAAAAATTTAAGAAAATAAAAAAAAGAAATTATAATTATAAAATAATTTAATTTAGTTATGCGCATTGTACTAACCGGCGGTGGTAGTGGCGGGCCAGTTGCTCCGCTTTTAGCAATTGCCGAGGAAATCAAGAAGACAAAACCAGAAGTAAATTTTTTATTTATTGGTACGCGCAAAGGTCGACCAGAAAAAGAAATGATTAAGGGCTATGATTTTGAATTTCGTTCAGTTTGCGCTGGCAAATTGCGTCGATATTTTTCTTGGCAAAATTTTTTAGACATTTTTCGTATTAAAATCGGATTTTTTCAATCATTTTTTATTTTAAAAAAATTTAAACCAGATTTGATTATTGGTGCCGGTGGTTATGTTGGTGTGCCGGTTATTTTGGCTGGCTGGTTTTTAAAAATCCCATTATTTATTCATCAGCAAGATATTCTGTCAACATTATCTAACAAAATTTTATCATCGTTCGTTAAGAAAATTTTTATTTCTTTTAAGCCATCGCTGAAAGCTTTTCCTAAAAATAAAACAATTTTTACGGGTCATCCAGTTCGAGGAATGATTTTAAAAGGAAATAAAGAACGAGCAATTAGTTTATTTAATTTAGAAAAAAATAAACCAGTTTTAATTGTCCTGGGCGGTGGGATGGGAGCAACCAGTCTCAATGAATTGATTTGGCAAAATACTAACGAATTAACAAAATTTTGTCAGATAGTTCATCTCACGGGTAAGGAAAAAAATTTTTCTATTAATTATCAGTTGCCAACTATTAATTATCAAAGTGCTGAATTTTTAACCAAAGAAATTCCAGATCTTTTTACTGTGGCTGATTTAGTTATTACTCGGGCTGGTATTAATATTTTAGCTGAATTAGCTGTGTTGGGTAAACCAATCATTATTATTCCGATTCCCGACTCACACCAAGAAGCCAATGCTAAATATTTTCAGGAGAAAAATGCGGCTGTTGTTTTAAATCAAAAAGAACTAACTAACGGAAAATTAGTAAAAGAAATTAAAGAATTGATAAATAATAAAGAAAAACAAAACCAGCTTAGCGAGAATATCAAAAAAACTGTATTTGCCGATGCGGCAGAAAAAATTGTTGAAGAAATTATTTAATAATTATAAATTTGTAAATTTGCATATTCGAACAAATTTGCAGATTCGTTGATAATATATGGATTTGAATAAAATAAAAAAAGTTCATTTTGTTGGTATTGGTGGCATTGGCGTTTCGGCTGTTGCCAAAATGATGATTCGGCTAGGTAAAAAAGTTTCTGGCTCAGATTTGATTAAATCAGAAATAACTGGTGATTTGGAAAAAATGGGTGCCAAAATTTTTATTGGTCATCAAAAAGAAAATTTAGACAAAGATATTGATTTATTAATTTATTCACCAGCCGTACCAGAAAATAATCCAGAAAGGCGAGTGGCAAAAGAACAGAAAATTCAAGAATTATCTTATCCAGAATTTTTAGGAGAGTTATCAAAAGATTATTTTACAATTGCCATTTCTGGAACTAACGGCAAGACAACCACCACGGCTATACTTGGATTAATATTGGAGAAAGCCGGTTTAGACCCAACCGTGATTGTTGGTTCAAAAATTAAGAATTTTCCTGATGGTAATTTTCGTTTTGGCAAAGGTAAGTATTTGGTGGTTGAAGGTTGTGAATGGAACGCCCATATGCTAAAATTGCATCCAGAAATAATTGTTTTAACTAATTTAGAGGCAGATCATCTTGATTATTATAAGGATTTAGATGATATTATTTTCCATTTTCAAAAATACATTGACAAAATGGTCGGCAAGGGACAGATAGTTTTGAATAACGACGATGACAATCTTTTAAAAAAACTTTTACCTCATCGCAAAGTAATAAGCTATGGTATAAAAAAACCAGCTGATCTTGTGGCAAAAAACATTAAAATTGGCAATGGCTTTCAGCAATTTGACTTAGTTGCTGATTCAAAACTTTATAATTTAAATTTTACGATTGATGGTTTAAAAATGAAAATTCCCGGAATTTTCAATATCTACAATGCGCTGGCAGCTGCAACCTGCGCCTTTAGTTTAGGTGTTAAATCAGAAATCGTTAAAGAAGTTTTAGAAAATTATACTGGTGCTTGGCGACGCTTCGAGCTGATAAACGCGGACTTACGCAGACTTGACGCTGACTTACGCAGACCTGACGCGGATCAACGCAGATATATCAGCGCGGATCAGTTTACCCCGCTTAGCGGGGCGAGTCAGTGTAAATCAGCGATAGTAGTGAGTGATTATGCTCATCACCCAACAGCCATTCAAGGGACAATTAAAGCCGCTAAAGATTTTTTTCCTGATAAAAGAATTTTTGTTGTTTTTCAGCCCCATCATCATAATCGGACTAAAACTTTATTTAATGATTTTGTTAAGAGTTTTGACCAGGCTGACAGGGTGATTGTTTCTGAAATTTATGGCGTGCCCGGTCGGGAATTAAAAATTGATGAAAAGGTTAATTCAAAAGATTTAGTTCAAGCAATTGAAAAGAGAATAAACAAAAAAGTTATTTATGCCAAAGATTTAACAGAAATAAAAAAATTAATTTTGGAGAATATTCAAGAAAATGACGTATTGTTGGTGATGGGAGCTGGTGATATCTATAAAATAGCAGAAGAATTAAAATCAAATGGATAAAAGATTGGTTAAAATTAGAAAATTGGTAGAAAAAAAGTTTAATCAAGAAGATTGGCAATATCATATGTTGCCGATGATAAAAAATGCTCTGAGATTAGGCAAAATTTATAAAGTTGATAAAAATCTTGTTGAGTTAGCTGCTCTAATGCATGATATTGGTCGAGCCAAAGATGGTGATAAAAAAAATCATCATCTTGTTGGCGTGGTGGTGGCTGCTAAAATTTTAAAAAATTTTAAATATGATGCAAAAATTATTAAGGAAATATCTGATTGTATTGAGTCGCATCGTAGTTCAAAGGGCCCCAAACCAAAAACAATGTTGGCAAAAATAATTGCTAATGCCGACGCGATGGCTCATTTTGATGCATTGCCAGTTTTAATTTATTATCATGGCCAAAAACATACTTTTGATCAAACAATGAAATGGGTTAAAGAAAAAATAAAAAGAGATTGGCAGAAAAAATTAACATTGCCAGTTGCTAGAAAATTTGTCAAGCAAAAATATTTAGCTATAAAATTACTTATATGATTAAAGGAGTTCAAATTAAAAATTTAAAAGTAATCAAAGATGATCGTGGGTTTTTAATGGAAATGTTGCGGGCTGATGATAATATTTTTCAGAAATTTGGTCAGGTTTATATGACTTTTTGTAAATATGGGGTAGCCAAGGCCTGGCATTATCATAAATTACAAGATGATTATTTTATTGCTTTACAGGGTAAAACTTTGGTTGGGTTATATGATGCAAGAAAAAAATCATTGACTTATAGACAAATCGCAAAATATATTATTGTTGCTCCGGAAGAAAAAGGGCAACATATTATTTTAAAAATTCCTAGGGGCGTGTATCATGGCTTTACAGCTTTGAGTGCGGGTGGTTCAAAGGTGTTAAACGTTCCAACTAAAACTTATAATTATAAAAAACCAGACGAATATCGGGCACCCTGGAATGATAAAAAAATTCCATTTTCTTGGCCAATCTCAGTCAAGCTCGGAGGATAAGAGTTATATCTTAAATCATAATATAAAGTATGAAAATTTTAGTGACCGGTGGCGCTGGTTATATTGGTAGCCATATTGTTAAAGATTTGTTATCAGAAAAGCATCAAGTTTTTGTTTTGGACAACTTGTCTTTAGGTCATCGCCAAGCCATCTTCGGCTACGCTTCAGATCGCGGAACTACGCTGACTTCACGCGGACAAACGCGGAAAATTAAGTACCGATCTCCAACTTTGATTGAGGATGATTTGACAGATAAAAATAAACTGAATCAAATTTTTAAGAAATACAAACCACAGGCCGTGATTCATATGGCCGCTCATTCTTTAGTTGGCGAATCAATGGAAAAGCCAGAAAAATATTTTCAAAACAATATTTTAAACGGAATAAATTTACTTGAGTCAATGATTGAAAACAAAATTAAATTTTTAGTTTTTTCTTCATCAGCCTCTGTTTACGGTGAACCCAAAAAAATTCCGATTAAAGAAAATGATCGAATTAAACCAACTAATATCTATGGTCAAACTAAATATATTTTTGAAAAATTATTAGAATATTTTGATCAACGATCCGGGTTAAAGTATGTTTCATTGCGATATTTTAATGCAGCTGGCGCTGACGTATCTGGCCAAATAGGAGAGGATCACGACCCAGAAACACATCTTATTCCAAATATTTTGAAAGCCGCACTTGGTCAAAAAAAATATTTAGAAATTTTTGGTGACGATTATCAGACAAAAGACGGCAGTTGTGTTCGTGATTATATTCATGTTAGTGATTTGGCTCAAGCTCATATTTTGGCTTTAAAATATTTAGCTAAAAAGAAAATAAGTAAAATTTATAATTTGGGTAGCGAAAACGGTTTTTCTGTTAAAGAAATTTTAGAAAAATGTATTTGCGTGACAAAAAAAATAATTCCAGCTAGAATTGTTCAAAGAAGGATCGGTGATCCACCAATTTTAATTGCCAGTTCATTCAAAATAAAAAAAGAACTTGGCTGGCAACCAAAATATTCAGATTTAGAAACAATTATCCAAAGCGCTTGGCAGTTTCACCAGAAATATCCGAAAGGATACAAGACTTAAAATTTTTAATTATCAATTTGCAATTCTCAATTAAAAAGTTATCCACAGTTCATTAGCAGTCGGGATTGACGATTGCTAATTTTTTATATATAATACTTACTACGAAATACGAAAAATTTACGAAAATACTAAAGCAAAAATTTATTATTTCGTAATTTCGTATGATTTCGTAGTTCGTAGTAGTAACAAAACCATGAAAACACAACCAATCAATAATAGAAAATCAGAAATTCTCAAGAAAATTATTGAACATTACATTAATGAAGCGCAACCGATTAGTTCTGGGATGTTAGCTAAAAAAGATTTTCCAGAAATTAGTTCAGCTACTTTGAGAAACGAGATGTTAGATTTAACTAACCAAGGTTTTTTATTTCAGCCGCATACTTCAGCTGGTAAAGTGCCGACTGAAAATGCCTTTAGATTTTTTTTAGAAAACTTTATTGAAAACAAAGAGCTGGATAAAAAATTGCAAAATATTTTTTTGCAAATTTATAAAAAGGGGAGTGATCAAAGAAAAAAAATAAAAGAAATGGCTAAAGAGATGGCCAATCAATCAGGCGAGGCCATTATCGTTGCTTTTTCTAAAGATGATTATTTTTACACTGGTCTTAGTAATCTTTTTTCTCAGCCAGAGTTTCATGATTTTTCTTTAGTTCAAGACTTATCAAAAATTATTGATTGTTTGGACAAAACTTTAAATAAAATTTTTGACGAAATTCAAGAAATAAAAATTTTGATTGGTCAAGAAAATCCATTTGGTAATCACTGCGCTGTTATTTTAGCGCCACTAAAAAAACAAAAAGAAAAAATAGTGATTGGCATTCTCGGACCGATTAGAATGGATTATAAACATAATTTGGCGTTAATAAAGTTTATTAGTGAACTTTTATAATTAATTCATTATTTTTTAATAAAAATATATTAACAATTTCTAATTCCTACTAAACTTTTTAATGATAGAATGTTTAAGAATTAGGAAATTAGTAATTATCTAAAAATTTAAAATTGAAAATTAAAAATTTTAAAACCTATGTCTGATAAACAAATAAAAACATTACAAGAAGAACTAGAAAAAACTAAACAACAAGCGAAAGAGTATCTCGAGGGTTGGCAAAGAGCCAAAGCTGACTATATTAATAGAGAAAGAGAGCTTGAAAAAGACAAAAGTCTTTGGATGGAATTTATGGCCTTGGATTTGTTGATAAAATTATTACCAATAAGCGAAAGCTTAGAGGGGGCGATGAGACACAAAGACAAAAAAGAAGAATTTGTCAAGGGGATTGAACAAATTCAAAAACAATTTGAAGATTTGATAAAAAAACTAGGCGTAGAAAGAATAAAAACTATTGGTGAAAAATTTAATCCAGAACTACACGAAGCGATTGAAAAAAAAGGAGAAGATGGGAAAATTATTGAGGAAGTAAACCCGGGATATAAAATGGGTGGGAAGGTTATTAAGGTGGCGAAGGTGGTCATCAAGTAGAATTTTTAATTTTTAATAAATTTTTAATAAATCAGTTTCTAATGATAAAAAATTTTAAAATTTAAAGGTCGAAAAATTTTTTAGATTTTATTTTTAAGATTTAAATTTAGTAAAACGCTTATGTCACTTATTCCTTGGAGGCCTTGGCTTGGTAGATCTTGGGATGATTTAGAAGATTTGTTAGAATCTAAATTGCCAGGGATTCGTCAGTCAGGATTTATTCCAGCAATTGATATGTATGAAAAAGGCAATAATTTAGTCGTTGAAACTCAGGTACCAGGCATTGATCCAGAAAAAGTTGATGTTTCAGTTGAAGATAATGTTTTAATTCTCAAGGGTTCAAGCCAAAGAAAATCAGAGGTTGATGAAAAAAATTATTATCGTCGCGAAGTTAGTTCTGGTAGTTTTTATCGGAGTTTGCCATTACCAGTAAAAGTAGAGGGCGACAAAGCTCAGGCAGTTTATGAAGATGGATTATTAAAAATAATTATTCCCAAGACGCCAGTGGTCAAGGCCCAAAAAATTTCTGTTAAAGTTAAAAAAACAACTAAAAAGTAGTTGATTTGCGTACTGTTTCTCGATTAATTCGAGAAACAGTGGTAAGTTAATTAGTATTAATAAATAAAAAATATATGGCGAAAATTATTGGAATTGATCTGGGAACATCAAATTCAGCTTCTTCTTATGTGGAAGCGGGTAAGCCGAAAATGATTCCTTCTGCTGAGGGGACAACTTTGGTTGGCGGAAAAGCATTTCCGTCTTATGTTGCTGTTAATAAAGACGGAGAACTTTTAGTGGGCGAACCAGCTCGTCGGCAAGCAGTGGCTAATCCCGAAGGAACGGCTCAGGCTTTTAAAAGAAAAATGGGCGAGGATGTAAAAATAAAATTACAGAATAAAGAATTTACACCTCAACAGCTTTCCGCTTTTGTGTTGCAGAAAATAAAAAAAGATTCAGAAATGTATTTGGGAACAAAAATAGACAAGGCCGTTATTACTGTGCCGGCCTATTTTAACGATTCTCAACGTCAGGCAACAAAGGATGCCGGGGCTATTGCTGGTTTAGAGGTGGTTAGAATTATTAATGAACCAACTGCGGCGGCTTTAGCTTATGGACTTGATAAAGTGAGTGAAAAGGATCAACAAGTTTTGGTATTTGATCTTGGTGGTGGAACTCTTGATGTGACAATTATGAATTTTGGCGGCGGTGTTTTTGAGGTTATTTCAACTTCTGGTGACACTCAACTCGGCGGTCATGACATGGATAATACCCTACTTGAGTATGTGGTTGATGAATTTAAAAAGCAGGAAAATATTGATTTGCGTAAAGATAAAATGGCAATGCAGAGAATTCGTGAAGCAGCTGAAAAAGCAAAAATTGAAATTTCATCTGTTTTTGAAACAGAAATTAATTTACCATTCGTCACCGCGACCAATGAAGGACCTAAGCACTTATTAATGAAAATCACTAGAACTAAACTAGAACAATTAGTTAAACCGATTATTGATAAATGTAAACAACCAATTGAACAGGCTTTGGCTGATGCTAAATTAAAACCAAACGAAATTGAAAAAATTATTTTAGTTGGTGGCCCAACTAGAATGCCAATCGTTCAAAAATTTCTCGAAGATTATTTTGGACCAAAAATTGAGCGTGGGGTTGATCCAATGGAGTGCGTGGCTATGGGCGCAGCTGTTCAGGGAGCTGTCTTAGCTGGTGATAAAGAAGTTAAAGAAGTTCAGTTACTTGATGTTACTCCTTTAACTTTAGGGATTGAAACTTTGGGTGGAGTAATGACTCCCCTGATTGAAAGGAATACTACCGTGCCAACTTCAAAAAGCCAAGTTTTTTCAACCGCAGCTGATAGCCAAACTTCTGTAGAGATTCATGTTTTACAAGGTGAACGTTCAATGGCTGGCGATAACCGTACTTTGGGCCGGTTTATTTTAGATGGCATTCCGCCAGCACCAAGAGGGATGCCTCAAGTTGAGGTGACTTTTGATATTAATGCCGATGGTATTTTAACTGTTAAAGCTAAAGACAAGACAACTAATAAAGAACAGCACATTGTCATTCGTGATTCTAAAGCTTTGTCTAAAGAAGAAATTGAAAAGATGCAAAAACAAGCGGAGGTGTATGCTGACGAGGATCGTAAGAAAAAAGAATCCATTGAAGTTAAAAATCAAGCTGACGCCCTAATTTATTCTAGCGAAAAGACATTAAAAGATTTTGGTGATAAGATAAAAGAAGAAGACAAAAAGAAAATTGAAGAAAGGATTACTGAATTAAAAAAAGTTATTAATGGTAATGACACAGAGTTAATGAAAAAAGAAATGGAAGCTCTTTCGCAAGAAGTGCAAAAAATTGGTGCGGAAATTTATAAACAACAAGCTGATCAACAAAAAACAGACGACAAACAACAGACAACAAATGAACCGCCGAAAGAAGAAGGACCAATTGAGGGAGAGGTGGTTGACGATAAAAATTCGAAGTCTTAAATTATTTATTGTTTTATTTAGTTGTTGGCGGGTTTAACGGGTTTATTGACAAAACTTGTTGACCCGTTAACTCGCAATAATCTAATAGTTGAATGAACAATTTAAAAGTAATTAAATCATTTATTCTGTCATTTTTATTAATTTTAAGTTCGGCTTTATTTTGGAAAGGACTAGCTGATATTTATCTTGCTCATAATTTATCAGCTAGTTCTTTTATTTGGTTTGGTGTTAATTTAATACTTCTGGTTATTTTCTTTTTATTTTTTTCTTTATTAGTTGATGAAAGATTAATATTTTTAGTTATTTATCCACTATCTCTTTTATCTTTTTTTATTTTTTTCCCCATTAATTTTTATTCATTGATTGGTTTAATTGTTTTGTTCGGGGCGATGATTCTTTCAAGAATTTTAATGCAAAAGGAAAGAAGAGAGAGACTGAACATTTCGGTCAGGGCTGTTTTTAAAAATGGTTTGCCTTGGTTGATGACGATTTTAGCTCTTTTTATTGGTTTCTTGGGATATTTTTATCCTTTGACGCCAATTGATAAAAACGAAATTAATATTCCGCCAGAGATTTTAAACATATTCGTTAAACCTTTGACCAACATGTTAGGCAAAACTTTACCAATGCTTGATGAAAAAACAACAATTGATCAGGCGCTGGCGATGAACGTGGCGACCCAAAATATAGATTTAGTTTTAGTTTCGCCAGAATTACTAGCCCAACTTAAGGGGAAAAATATTAAAGATTTAAGTCCTGGTGAATTATTAAAAGATCCTGAAATAGCTAAAATTTTAAAAAAACAATCTGAAAAAATAAACACTCCAACAATAGAAGAGCAAAGAAGAGATTTAGCCAAAACATTGGGGCTTGATTTAATTGGCAATGAAACCATGAGCGATGTTATTAATAAAATAGTTAATGTTAAAATTAAAGACATTTTTGGTCCGACCATTATTATTTTACCAGTTATTTCTGCTGTTTTAACTTTTATTACCTTGCGAATTGTTTTTATTCCCCTTGGTTGGTTGGTTATTTTCCTGGCTCTATTAATTTTTCATTTTCTTCGGGCTTTTAAATTTGTTAAAATCGAGAAGGTGATGAAGCAGGGTGAAGATGTTTCAATTTAAAAAATAAAATTTAAAACATAAAAAATAAAAAACATGAGTTAAAAATAAAAAAACTTAGCCCCAGTTTTTTCTTAATAAAATGTATAAAAAAATATTATCAAAAATACAAAAAATTAATTGGCCATTGAGTTGAAGATTAATTCATATTAAGATAAAAAATTAAATTTAAAATTTATAATGAATATCGAAGGAAATAAAAAATCAAAAATCTATTTATTTTTTTATGATAAGATTAAAAAAACAAAGTATGTTAGCATTGCTTTTCTTTTTATTGGCGCACTTTTAGTGTTTTTCTTGTTTTTTAAAGACGGCCTAGCTGAAAAAATTAAAGTCGAACAACAATCAAAATATAAAATTTATGAACAGACAATTGGATTGGGCGAAACTTTCTCTAGCTTAGCCAGTAGTTTGAATTTGGCTGTTGAAAAAATGAATAAAATTTTAAAAATATCAGAAAATGTTCATAGTTTAGCTGATATTAGGGCTGGTCACATAATCAAAACTTTTTTTGACGAAACAACCAATCAGTTTAAAAAATTAGAATATCAAATTAATGAAAATAATTTATTAATAATTATTGCCGATGATCAAAAAGGAGTTTTATTAGCTGAAAAAAAAGAAATCGAATATGAAGTTGAATTAAAAAAAGTCTCGGGTGTTATTGAAAAATCTTTATATCAAACCGGGCAAAGCTTAGGGTTGCCTGATAAAATAATTATTGAGATGGCAGATATTTTTGCCTGGGATATTGACTTTGGTTTTGATATTAAGGTTGGTGATAATTTTGATGTGATTTATGAAAAAAGATTTTTAAATGGTGAAGAGGCGAAACCAGGTAAAATTTTAATGGCTCGTTTTAATAATCAAGGGCATGATTCCTGGGCTATTTTTTATCAAGACATTGGTGGTCGTTCAGATTATTATGATTTAGATGGTCATTGTTTGCGACGACAATTTTTACGTGCGCCGCTACAATACAAATATATAAGTTCGGGCTTTACTTATCGTCGGTTGCATCCAGTCTTGGGTCGTTATACTCAACACACGGCCATTGATTATGCTGCCCCAACTGGGACACCAGTATCAGCGACTGGTGGTGGAACAGTTACTTATGTTGGTTGGCAGGGTGGCGTCGGCATGACTGTAGTTATTCGTCATAATGAAATATACTCAACTCGTTACTCTCATCTTTCAGCTTATGGCAAGGGAATAAAAATTGGTGCGAAGGTTGCGCAAGGACAAATTATTGGTTATGTTGGTTCAACCGGGCATCTTTCAACTGGTCCTCACCTAGAATATGCGATGAATAGATACGGGACGCCGATTAATCCTTTAACTCAAAATTTTGATCAGGTTGAACCACTTTTAGAAATATATCGCGAGGATTTTAATTTAAAAAAAGAAGAATTATTGAAAAAAATTAATTAATGATAAAAAATCAAAAAATTTTAATTTTAGGTGCTAAAGGAATGTTGGGTTCTGACCTTTGCTTGGTTTTTAAAAAAGAAAAACCAATTTTTTGGGATCGAAAAAATTTAGATATTACTAAGAAAAAAAAGACCGAGATTGAGATCAGAAAATTAAACCCTGATATTGTTATAAATGCCGCGGCTTATACTAATGTGGAAATGGCAGAAAAACAATTTGCTTTGGCCAAACAAATCAATACTCAGGCCGTAAAAACTTTAGCTAAAATCTGCGCTGAGATTAAGGCGACCCTTATTCATTACTCAACTGATTATGTTTTCGGTGGTAAAAAGAAAAGCGGTTACTTAGAAGATGATAAACCAACTAAATCGGTTAATAAATATGGCTTATCTAAATTATTTGGTGAAAAATCAATTTTAAAAATTAAAGATCAAAATCCAAATTTTAAATTTTATTTAATTAGAACAAGCTGGCTTTTTGGTTCGCGGCGCCAACCACAAAAACATAAAAATTTTATCAGCACAATTTTAAGATTAGCCAAAGACAAAAAAGAGCTAAAGATTATCAACGACCAGTTTGGCAAGCCAACCTATACTTTTGATTTAGCCCAAGCAACTAAAAAATTGTTAATTAGTAAAAAACCATTTGGTATTTATCATTTATCTAATGAAGGGATAACAAACTGGTATCAATTTGCGCGGGAAATTATTAAACTGAGCAAGAACAAAGCTGTAATTAAACCGTGTAAAACATCTGAATATCAAACATTGGCAAAAAGACCGAAGTATAGTATATTAATAAATACTAAGTTTTTTAAATTAAGAAGTTGGAAGCTTGCCCTGAGGGATTATCTCAAAAAATAATTTATATTTTAATTATCAACAAATTTTCAAATTTGTTCAAATATACAAATATTTGTAAATTTGTAGACTTGTTGATTTAGTGAAACGCTTATGAAGGGTGTGATTTTAGCAGGTGGAACTGGTACCAGACTATTACCCTGCACCAAAATTATCAATAAACATCTCTTAAATTTGTATAATCGCCCGATGATCTACTATCCCTTACAAACGTTGATTCAGGCGAAAATTGAGGAAATTTTAATTGTAACAGGTGGAAACAACCCAGGAGATTTTTTGAAATTATTTGGGAACGGTAAAGAATTTGGTTTAAAAGGGCTTCATTATACTTATCAAGAGGGATCGGGTGGGATTGCTGACGCGCTTTCTTTGGCAGAAGATTTTGCTGATCAAGGGAAAATCGCAGTGATTTTAGGCGATAATATTATTGAAGACGATGTTAGTAGTTTTGTTGAAGAATATCAAAAACAAGAATTCGAAATAGACGGCAAAAAAATTAGTGGCGCTAAGATATTTTTAAAAGAAGTTAATGATCCGGAAAGGTTTGGTGTGGCTGAAGTAAAAGATGGCAAGGTTGTTAGTATTGAAGAAAAGCCCAAGAATTCAAAATCAAATTATGCGGTTACTGGTATTTATATGTACGATGTTCAGGTTTTTGATATGATTCGTCGACTTAATCCATCAGATCGCGGTGAACTGGAGATTACCGATATTAATAATTTTTACATTGAGCAAGGAACAATGACTTACGAGATACTAAAGGGTTTCTGGACAGATGCTGGTACTTTTGATTCTTTGTTAAGGGCCAGTAATTTAGTGGCAAAAAAAGAAAAAACACAGCCCTGATTTATTCTGTCATGGCTCTGCGAGAGCAGACCTTTACTTTCTTTTTTAAAATATTATTGAAGCAGTCGAATGAAGATAGCTGCACAACATAAATAAAAAAATTATTTTATGGCTAAATTTATTATTGAGGGCGGACAATCGTTGCAAGGAGAAATTAAGGTGGGTGGAATGAAAAATGCGGCTACGCCGATTTTAGCCAGTACGCTTTTAATTTCTGAAGACTGTATTCTAAAAAACGTTCCGTTAATTACGGATTTTTTAAATTTGATTGAAATTTTAAAAAGTTTGGGATCAAAAATAGAATTTATTGATGAGCAGACTATTAAAATTAACAACCAAGATGTTAGTTTAAAGTCTTTAGAAAAAAAATTAATTAAAAAAATGCGTTCCTCAATATTATTAATGGGACCGCTTTTATCAAGGTTTAATCAAGTAGAAATTCCTGAACCAGGTGGTTGTATTATTGGTAATCGATCAATTGATTCTCACCTTTATGCCTTAGAAAAACTTGGAGCACAAATAGAAAAAGAAGAAAACTTTTATGGTTTAAGAACAAAGGGTTTGTTGGGAAAGGAAATAGTGATGCCGGAATTTTCTGTCACAGCAACTGAAAACGCGATTATGGCAGCAGTATTGGCCAAGGGCAAGACGATTATAAAAATTGCGGCAGCTGAACCACACGTTCAGGATCTCTGTTGTTTTTTAAATAAAGCCGGAGCAAAAATTTCTGGTATTGGCACGCATACTTTGGAAATTAATGGAGTTGATAAATTAAATGGCGTTGAGCATACAATTATTCCTGATCAAATTGAAATTGGTACTTTTGCTGTGATGGGGGCGATGAATCGCGGAGAAATTATCATTAAAAATATTGTGGCGGAGCATTTAGATTTTATTTTATTAAAATTAAAAGAAATTGGCGTTAATTTTGAACTGGGCGTTAATTTTTTAAAAGTTTTCCATACACCAAAATTAAAAGCATTCAATTTACAAACTTTGCCCTATCCAGGGTTTCCGACTGATTTACAGGCGCCGTTTGGGGTTTTGGCAACGCAATGTCAAGGCACAAGTTTAATTAAAGATCCAATGTACGAGGGAAGAATGGGCTATATTCAAGAATTGGTAAAGATGGGTGCCAATGCGATTGTCGCTGATCCGCACCGAGTCGTGATTACTGGACCAGCCCCGCTTTATGGTCAAGAAATTCGAGCGCTTGATTTACGGGCTGGCGCCACTTTAGTTCTAGCAGCTTTAATTGCTAATGGAGAAACAATTATTAATCAAGCTGAAATGCTTGATCGTGGTTATGAAAAATTAGATGAACGATTAGTAAAGCTGGGAGCGAAAATAAAAAGAGTGGAATAAAAATTGTTTAAAATAAATTTAAAAATATGAAAAAATTTTTAAATTGGTTTTTATTAGGGACAATGATTTTTTCATTGTTCTTTTTTGTTTTTGAGAAACCGGTTAAAGCAAGTTGGGCAGATTACGTGGTAATTAGTGAGGTGCAGATTGCTGGTCAAACAGCTAATGATGAATTTATTGAATTATATAATCCCACTGACAACCCGATTAATTTAAAAGATTTACCCCTCAAACTTCATATTAGAAATAGTGGCGGTACAGACAAAAACAGAGCCCTTACATTTTTATCGGGTAGGGAAATAATTCCCGCTCGAGGATTTTATCTACTTGCTCCACGAGGCACAGTTTTTGAGTCACAAGCAGACGCAACCTATTCAGCATCTGATAATATGCTTGTTGTCAACGGAGGCGTTTACATTTCAATCAGCATAACTCCAGATATAGGGGTAATTGATAAAGTTGGTTTTGCTACTCAACCAGAGAGTGGATACGAAATAAATCCTTTTCCAACAAATCCGCCAACCAATCAATCTATTGAACGCAAGGCTTCTCAGTATTCTACTGCAGCTACTTTGGGTCATGGCGGTCAAGAAGAAAAATCGGGTAATGGTTGGGATAATAATAACAACGCAGAAGATTTTGTTTTACAAACTATTTCTAATCCGCAAAATTCTTCTCCGGATAACATTGAAAACAAGCCGCCACTTATAGAGCCGCCCCTATGTACTCCTAATTGGTTTTGTGCTGATTGGTGGCCAACGTCAGATGCTATTTGCTCTGGAGAAGATTTTACTCAAACTCGAACCTGTACTGATTCAAACAATTGCGAAAGAGAGGAAGGAAAGCCAGTTGAAAGCCAACAAGCTACTGGAACAAAAGATTGTTCTGTTCAGCCACCAGGACCAATTTGTGGTAATAATATTAAAGAAGAAAACGAAGAGTGTGATGGAAACGATTTGGCAGGTCAGAGCTGTATAGCTCGCGGTTTTATTGGTGGTAGTTTAAGTTGTAATAGTAATTGTACTTTTAACACTCTTATTTGTCAGGCGGCTGGCGGTGGAGGTTATTCTCCACCATCAATTGAACAAATTCAGTCGAGAGATGTTGTTATTAATGAGTTTGTTTCGGATCCAGTAGATGGCGAAGAAGAGTGGATCGAGTTATATAACAACACAGAAAAAGAAATAGATTTGACTGAATGGAAAGTTGAAGAAGGCTCTGGCGCTTTAACCACAATTTCAGGAACAATTTTAGCCAAAGATTTTTTTGTGATAGAAAAAATTAGAGGTTATCTTAATAATTCTGGCGATATTATCATTTTAAAATATGGCGAAAAAATTATTGATCAAGTAACTTACGGTGACTGGGATGATGGTAATAAAGAAGATAACGCGCCCATGACAAAAAATCCAAATTCAGTCAGTCGAATTTCTGATGGTTATGACACTGATCAAGATAACAATGATTTTAGAGTTTCAACTACTCCGACTAAAGGAAAATCAAATAAAATTTCAAATTTTGAAGAAAAAATTTATTCGAATGAGGTAATCATCAATGAACTTTTACCTAATCCTAGGGGCGATGATAGTGAAAACGAATTTATTGAATTAAAAAATTTAACTGATCAAGAAATTGATTTAAATAATTGGAAGTTAGAAGATGCCGCTGGCACTAAATTTATTATTACCTCACAAAAATTAGCCACCACCAAGATTTCAGCTAAAGGATTTTTTCTGCTTTGGCGGAAAGATTCAAAAATTGCTTTAAATAATTCTGGTATCGAAACTTTAAAACTTTATCAGCCTAATGATAGTTTAGTTAGCTTTGTTCAATACAGTGGCACGGTTCAAGAAGACCATGCTTATGCGCGTGATGAAAAAAATAATTGGGTTTGGTCAACTCAGGTCACGCCTGGTCAAGAAAACATTATTTTTAAACCAAATCAAAAACCGAAGGCTATAATATCTGTTTTGGATAAAGCTTTGCTTAACGAGGAAATAACTTTTGATGCCTCTGACTCTTATGACCCAGATGGTGATTCTTTAACTTATTTTTGGGATTTGGGAGACGGAAATCAAAAAATAGATGCCTTCTTTAAATATGGTTATAAAAAAGAAGGTAAACATGATATTAAACTTGAAGTTAAAGATACTTTTGGTGTTGCCGATATTGCAAAATTGACGATTGAAATTTTAACTGGTGAAAAAATAACTTATTTGAGTTCTCTTGAAGAAGAAATTTTAGTAAGCGAATTTTTACCTAATCCAAAAGGCAAGGATGAAGATGGTGAATGGATCGAAATTTACAATGCTGGCAGAAAAGAGTTAAATTTAGACGGTTGGTTTTTAGATGACATTGATGGTGGCAGTAAACCATATAAAATTAAAGAAAAAATAATTTTGCCTGGTGAATATTTAGTTTTTTCTCGACAAGAGACAAAAATTGCCCTGAATAATAATTTTGACTCAGTCAGAATTTTAGATCCAGAAGGAAATTTATTTTTTGAAATTTCTTATGAAAAACCAAAAGAAGGATTTTCTTATGCGCTTGATGAAAACGGTGATTGGCTTTGGACAAGCATCTTGACGCCAGGAACAAAAAACTTGTTTAGCGATGATGAAGCAGAAGTAAAAAAATCTTTAGTTAAAACTGCAATAGGAAAAGAGGCGATTTTGGAAATTCCACTTTCAGAAATTCGCAATCAAGACATTGGTGATTTTGTTAAGGTTCAAGGGGTTGTTTCGGTTGAGCCAGGAGTTTTGGGGGTTCAAATTTTTTATTTAGCTGGTTCAGGTGTTCAAATTTATTCTTATAAAAAAGAATTCCCTCAATTAAAAGTTGGTGACAGAATTGAAGTTATTGGTGAATTAGCTGAATATAAGGGAGAAACAAGAATAAAAATTTTGTCTAAAAACGACATTTTAATTTTAAAAAATGAAGAAAGATTAGAGCCGCAAGAAGTAAAAACTGGTGAGATTGATGAGGACTTAGAGGGAACCCTAGTTGTTGTTCGAGGCGAAATAATTGAGCGTAAAACAAATTTTTTTTATTTAGACGATGGTTCTGGAGAGATAAAAATTTACCTTAAAGCAACAGCTAATATTAAAAAACCAAAAATGAAAGATGGTGACTGGATAAGAGTTGTTGGAATTGTTAGTCAATACGGAGAAGAGTATCGTCTTTTGCCGCGCCATCAGGAAGATATTGAAATGATAAAAAAAATAAACAATCAAGAAAATCAAAATCAAAATAATTTTATTATGGGGTCGTTAATCGGTGACAATAATTTCTCACCTTTAAATTTAGTATCAAAAGTTATTTCAATAAAATATTTGATTGTCAGCACCTTGTTTTTGCTAATAATTTTGATTGGTTTGTTAGTTAAAAGAAAAAAATAATGACCATATTTTTTATTCTTTTTTTTCTTTTAATCCCTTTATTAAAAATCATTCTAATTTTAGGAACGATTTTATTTGTTTTTAATCTTTTTGTCCCAATTATCGGTGGCGCGCCTTATTTGCCAATTTCAAAGCAGCGCGTTATAAAAATGATTGAAATGTCAGACTTGAAATCAAATGAACTACTGATTGATTTGGGTTCTGGCGATGGTCGTATTTTGATAGAAGCTGCTAGATTGGGAGCGATAGCTATTGGTTATGAAATTAATCCTTTATTGGTTTATTTAACTAGACGTAAAATAAAAAAACTTGATTTAGAAAAGCAAGTTAAAATTTATTGGCGAAACTTTTGGCGAGCCGATGTTTCTGGGGCAGATGTTGTTACTATATACGGTATTAATGGAATTATGAAAAAAATAGAAAAGAAACTATTAAGAGAATTAAAACCAGGCGCGCGAGTTTGTTCTTATCTTTTTTCTTTTTCGCGATGGTCTGAAGAAAAAAAAGAATTAGGAATTTATTTTTATAAAAAATTATAAGAAGCCGTTATCCACATCATAATCATTTTTTTATTGATTATTTATTTTTTTAGTTCTATAATATAAGAGATTGATTTATTTTTTTAAAATTTTTTAATGTTTCGAAACTTTTCAAAAAAGAAATTTTTATTTATCTCCTGGGAAAGTTTAAGCGGAGATCTTGCTTGGAGTTTAAAAAAAGAGGGGCACGAAGTCAAATGTTATATTCGTAGTAAAAGTGATACTGACGTTTATCAGGGTTTTTTAGAAAAAGTTAATGATTGGAAACGTTGGGTTAGGTGGGCCGACGTTATTGTTTTTGATGATGTTTATTTTGGTCGACAAGCAGATCAGTTGCGTAAAATAGGTAAATTCGTTATTGGTGGTAGTCGTTATACCGATCTTTTAGAAACTGATCGTGAATTTGGTCAGCAGGAGCTAGCTGAAAGGGGAATTAATATCTTGCCGCAGTGGAATTTTAAGAATTATGATCAGGCCATTAGATTTATTAGAAGAAATCCGTCTCGATACGTTTTTAAGCCGAGCGAAAATGGTAGTCCGATTACTGATACTAGTTTGATGTTTTTAGGTCAAGATGATAACGGTCAAGATCTTTTGGAACTTTTACGTCAAAATAAAGATGTTTGGACAAAAAAAGCGCCAGCTTTTCAATTACAAAAATATATCTCTGGAGTGGAAATTGCTGTTGGCGCCTTTTTTAATGGCCAAGACTTTGTTTATCCAATTAATGTTAATTTTGAACATAAGCGTCTTTTTCCCGGTGATTTAGGTCCTTTTACTGGCGAGATGGGAACTTTAATGTATTGGGACAAACCAACCAATCCTATTTTTATTGCTACTTTAGAAAAAATGAAATTAGCTTTAATTGAGTCTAGTTATCACGGATATATTGATCTTAATTGCATTGTTACAGCCAAAGGAATTTATCCTCTTGAATTTACCGCCAGGTTTGGTTATCCTACTATACCGATTCAACTTGAAGGGATTACCATGTTAACTGGCGAATGGCTTTATAAATTAGCAAAGGGCGAACAATTCGAATTAAGAACTAAAAAAGGCTTTCAAATTGGCGTTCGTATTATGGTGCCAAGTTATTTTACTGATGAGAAAGATAAGTCAACAATTAATACTTATCGTGATTTGCCAATTCTTTTTAAAAAACCAGATTATGATGGAGTCCACATCGAAGATGTTAAAAGGGTGGATGAAGTTTGGCGAGTGGCCGGTTCTTCTGGTTGTTTATTAGTGGTTACTGGTTCTGGAATAACGGTTGATGAAGCAAGAAAAAGAGTTTATCAGCGCTTAGAAAACATTAATATTCAGAATATGTTTTATCGAGTTGACATTGGCACGCGTTGGTTCCACGATAGTGATAAATTACAAACTTGGGGTTATTTGTAAGGTTTTAGCAATTTTAAAAATCAAAACATATCGATAGGATCGATAATTAGAATTGATAAATTATTATTTTTTTTAACTGGCGTTTCTTTTGCGAATTACAAAGCTATTATAAATATACAAATTTATTTTTATAAATAAAAAATAATTTTTTAAAAAATATTTATGGCAAAAATAACAAAAAAACAACTTCTTAAAAATCCAATCGAACACATTGATATTAAAAAAATCAATACGACAAAATTAATTGATGCCTATGCTAAAATGTCTTTTTCTTCTCGTGATTTAGCCAGAGCAGCGGAAATTTATAATATGATGCTAGCTGATAAAAAAGTATCCGTTTGGCTAACACTAGCTGGCTCTACCAGTGCAGCTGGTTGTATGCAGATTTATGTTGATATGGTTAAGAACAAAATGATAGATGTAATTGTCGCTACTGGGGCCAGTATTGTTGATATGGATTTTTTTGAAGCTTTGGGCTTTAAACATTATCGCGGTACTCCATTTATTGACGACGGTTTATTAAGGTCGCTTTATATTGATCGCATTTACGATACTTTTATTGACGAAGAACAACTTCAGGTTTGTGACAAAACAATTGCCAAGATTGCTGATTCTTTAGAACCGAAACCATATTCTTCTCGAGAGTTTATTAGAGAAATGGGTAAATATTTAACTAAATATGCTAAAAAGAAAAATTCCTTAGTTCAAGCAGCTTATGAAAATAATGTTCCTATTTTTTGCCCGGCTTTTAGCGACTCATCTGCTGGTTTTGGTTTAGTTTATCACCAATGGTATCATCCCAAGGGGCACATTAGTTTAGACTCAGCCAAGGATTTATTAGAATTGACAAAAATAAAAATTAAAAGCAAAGACACTGGTTTGTTGATGATTGGTGGTGGTGTTCCCAAGAATTTTGCTCAAGATACAGTGGTGGCGGCTGAAGTTTTGGGTTGTGAAGCGCCAGTACATAAATATGCTGTTCAGATTACCGTGGCTGATGTGCGTGATGGCGCTTGTTCTTCTTCAACCTTAAAAGAAGCAAGTTCTTGGGGAAAGGTGAGCGCGGTGTACGAACAAATGGTTTATGCTGAAGCAACATTGGCTTTGCCTTTAATTGCTAGTTATGCTTATCAAAAGGGTTGTTGGAAGTCTAGAAAAGCAAAGAATTTTAATAAAATATTAAATTAATTTTAAATGGAAATTAAAATTGCTAAAAATAATTTCCTTAATTTACCAAAGAAATTTTCTAATTGGCAAGATTCTAAGATTGTCGTTGTTCCTTTTAGTTTAGAATCGTCTGTTAGTTATGGAACAGGAACAAGAAAAGGTCCCCGGGCGATTATTAAAGCGAGTCACGAAGTTGAGTTATTTGATGAAGAGTTAAAAAAAGAAACTTATAAAGAAAAACCAATAGCAACTCTTGAAGAATTTTTTATTAAGAAAAATATTGATCAAGCCTTGGAACAATTAGAAAAAGTTGTCTCAAAAATTATAATTGCCAAGAAGTTTCCTATTATTTTAGGTGGTGAACATACTTTGACGAGAGCGCCGATTAACTTTTTTAAAGAAAAATTTAATGAAATAACAATTTTACAATTTGATGCTCACGCTGATTTGAGAGATTCTTTAGGTGGAGACAAAAATAGTCATGCGGCGGTGATGAGACGTTGTCTAGAACTATCCAATAAAATCAAATTAGTTCAGGTTGGTATAAGAAATATTAGCAACGAAAAAAGAGATGGTAGCGAATATAATTTTTGGCAAAAAAATCAATCGCGAATTAAAACTTTTTGGGCCAAAGATCAGGATCAATGGCAGATTAATGAAATCATTGATAAGTGTGGTCCAAACGTATATTTAACTTTTGATGTTGATGTTTTTGATTCTTCAATTGCATTTTCAACTGGTACCCCCGAGCCGGGAGGTTTAGATTGGTATAAAGTTTTAAAAATTATTAAAGCTCTTTCTCTGAAAAGAAAAATTATAGGGGCTGATTTTGTTGAATTGGCGCCAATTAAAAATTTGCACGCCCCTGATTTTATGCTTGCTAAATTAATCTATAAATTTGCAAGTTACTTATTTTTAAATTAAATGTACATTATTAAAGCTAATGGAAGAAAAGAAGAATTTTCTTTTGAGAAAGCCAGAAGAAGTTGCTTGCGGGCTGGGGCTTCATCGAAACTAGCTAATGAAATTGCTTTAAGGATTAGCCGACAGGCAAAAAATGGAATGACGACTCGTGAATTGAGCCGTTTAATTTTTCGTTATTTATCAAAACATCAGCCGTCGATTGCCTCTCGTTATTCACTTAGAGAAGCTTTGCAGAGGTTGGGACCAAGGGGATTTACTTTTGAAAAATTAGTAGCTAGAATTTTTGAAGAAGAAGGATACAAAACTCACATTAATCAAATTTTACAAGGGAAATGCGTTACTCACGAGATTGATGTTTTGTTGGAAAAAGATAATAAATTTTTTACAATCGAATGCAAATTTCATAATGCCCCTGGTTTTTATACGGAAATAAAAGATATTCTTTATACTTGGGCAAGATTTATTGATCTTAAAGAGGCCAGCACTGATTTTAATTTAGATAATGTTTGGTTGATTTCTAATACAAAATTTTCTGAGCAAACTAAACAATTCGCTCAATGTCGTAACATCCATCTTTTAGGCTGGGCTTATCCTGAAGAAAGATCACTGCAAAGAATTATCGAAGAAAAAAAAATATATCCAATTACTGTATTAAGAACGCTAGATAAGAAATTTGAAGAAAGGTTGATTCAAGAGGGGATCATTACTTGTCAAGAACTATTAAAGTTAGAGTCACGTTCCTTTCAGGGTAAAACAGGACTTGATGCAAGGAAGTTGGTAATTTTACAAAAAGAAGCTAATTATATTCTTAAAAGCTCGGAAACTATAAAACCATAGATTTTATATTAATTTTAAAAATTATTTTGTTTGATTATTTAAATATAATTTAATTAACATGGAAAAACAATCAAGAGAAGAACGGTCAGTGGTTTGCCCTGCCTGTTTAGGGAGCGGGACAGTCTTTGATCTCGGAGACCCATCTGATCGTTGTCGTCGCAGACAGGTGACTTGTGATATTTGCGGTGGCTCTGGAAGGTTATCACCTGAAATAGCTGCCCGATATGAAGCAGCACAGAAAATACAAAAAACATAAGAAATTGGGATAAATTAAAGTAAAAAAGAGTCAGTCTACGCTTAAATGCGAAGAATATTTGAGTAATAAAAATTATAATAATAGCATGGTAAAAAAAATTGGCATTTTGGGTTATGGTGAAATTGGCAAAGCGGTTGCTCGATTTTATCAAAATAAAAAAAAGTTCAAGCTTTTATTAAAGGATTTAAACTTTGATCAGTTTGTTAATAAAAAAATTGACATTCTTAATGTAGCTATTCCTTGTTTTAGTGAAAAACAATTCATTGAAACAATTGCAAGGGTAATTAAAAAAAATAAGCCCAATTTAGTTATTATTCACTCAACTATTATTCCAGGCATGACTAAAAAAATAATTCAAAAAACTAAAACCAGAATTGTTCATTCACCGGTTCGTGGTGTTCACCCCAAGCTTTATCAAGGTATTAAAACATTTATTAAATTTATTGGCACTGAAAATATTAAAGTCGGCAAAATGGCAAAAAAACATTTTCAGCAGATTGGCATTAAAAACGTTAAAATTTTAAAACCAGCAGTTGCGACCGAATTAAATAAATTAGTTGATACAACTTATTATGCTCATTGTATTATTTTTACCGATTATGTTGAGCAGTTGCTCCAAAAACATAAAGTACCATTTAATGCGTTTGAAGAATTTAATCTTTCTTATAATGATGGATACAAAAAATTAGGCAAACTGAATGTTGTTCGACCAACCCTTTATCCACCGTCAAAAACAGGCAGAAAAATAGGTGGTCATTGCCAAATTCCCAACGCTAAAATTTTAGAAAAATTATATCCACATCAAATTACTAAAAATATTTTAAAATTTAAGTAAAATGTTATTTTTATGTTCGATTTGCGGTTAGGAAAAATTAGAAAAAAAATCATTGGGCCAGACGAAAAAATTATTCTAGAATTTTGCGTAGCTAAAAAGTACTCTAATTTTTGGTTAATTTTGGGATTAATTATTTTATTAATCTCCTTAGTTTTTATTCGCGATCTTTTTATTTTAATTTTATTAGCCATTTCCTTGTTTGGTTATAGTTTTTACCTTAAAACAGCTTATTATTATTTTTTAACTGATAAAAAGATAATTTTTTATTATCAATTTTTTAGTAGTTATTTCATTAGTGTCGATTATCACAAAATAACAGATTTAAATGTTAGAGAGAATTTTTTTGAAAAAACATTATTACAGTCGGGCGATTTAGCCGTTAATACTGCTGGTGGGCCGAAAGAAGAAATTACTTTTAATCATGTCGCTAGTTCTTATTTAATAAAAAAACAAATCGATGAATTAAAGATAAAAATTTGATCAATGGGATAAAAAACATATAAAATAAAAGCATTATTGATGTTTTTTTATTATTTGTTAAAATTAAAGATGATTAGCGCAAACTTAAAAAAAGTTAAAGAAAGAATTGAGAAATTAAAAAATGAAATTAACTATCATCGTTATTTGTATCATGTTTTAGATAAACAAGAAATTTCTGACGCCGCGCTAGATTCGCTTAAGCACGAACTTGACGAATTAGAAAAGCAATATCCAGAATTTATTACATCAGACTCGCCCAGCCAAAGGGTTGGTGGCTTGTCTCTTGATAAATTTCAGAAAGTTAGGCATAGCCAACCAATGTTATCGCTAAATGATGTTTTTGATGAAAAAGAGGTTAGTGATTGGCAAGCAAGAATAAAAAAATTATTGGCATTAAAAGATCAATTAAATTATTTCGCTGAAATAAAGATGGACGGTTTGGCCGTTTCTTTAATTTATAAGAATGGAATTTTTACTCAGGGGGCTACCAGGGGCGACGGATATGTTGGCGAGAATATTACTCAAAATTTGAAAACAATAGAAGCTATTCCTCTGAAATTAGAGATTGAAAAATTGTCAAGTGAGTTTAAAGAAAAAGCAAAAAAAGAAATAGAGATTCGTGGTGAAGTCTTTATGAGCAAAAAGGCGTTAGCAGAATTAAATGATATTCAAAAGAAAAATAAAGAACAACTATTTGCTAATCCGCGCAATGCCGCAGCTGGTTCATTAAGGCAATTAGATTCTCAAATAACTGCTCAACGTAAATTAGATTTTTATGCCTATAGTTTGGTAACTGACTTGGGGCAAAAAACTCATCAAGAAAGTCATCGTTTAATTAAAAGTTTAGGTTTTAAAGAGAGTTCCCACAATCAACTTTGTCATAATCTTGACGAAGTTTTTATTTATTATCGAAAAATTATAAAACTAAGATCAGGGTTGCCTTATGAAATTGACGGAACAGTTATTAATGTTAATGACAATAGATTTTTTGAAAAACTAGGCGTGGTTGGCAAGGCGCCAAGAGGCGCGATTGCTTATAAATTCCCAGGCATAGAAAAAATTACTAGAATTAGAGATATTATTGTTCAGGTTGGGCGAACCGGCAAATTAACGCCAATTGCCTTGCTTGAGCCGGTAAAATTAAGTGGAGTGATAATTTCGCGAGCCACCCTTCATAATCAAGATGAAATTGCAAGATTAGGTGTAAAAATTGGCGATACGGTTATTATTAAAAGAGCTGGCGATGTTATTCCAGATATTGTTAAGGTTTTAACAAATTTAAGAGTTGGTAAAGAAAAAAAATTCGAAATACCGAAAAAATGTCCATTTTGTGGATTTGAGGTTAAAAGAAAAAAACAGGAAGTTGATTATTATTGTTTAAATAAAAAATGCTTTGCTACTCAGCGTCGCGGTCTTTATCATTTTGTTTCAAAAAAAGCCTTTGATATTGAACACTTAGGGCCAAAGATTATTAATCAATTAATTAATAGTTGTTTGATTAAAGATGCAGCTGATATTTTTTCTTTAACTCAGGGCGATTTTGAATCATTGGAGAGGTTTGCTAAAAAATCAGCTCAAAATTTAATTGAAGCAATCAACCAAGCAAAAAAAATTTCCCTGGCGCGATTTATTTATGCTTTGGGCATTAGACATGTTGGTGAAGAAACCGCGCAATTACTTGCGCAGCAAGTAATGGTTAATCTTAAACCTAAAATCACAAATCTAAAAATTATGGAAGTTTTGAAAATTTTTCAAAACTTTTTATTAGAAGATTTACAAAGTATTTCTGATATTGGGCCGGTGGTTGGTCAAAGCATTTATAATTGGTTTGACGATGAAAAAAATATAAAATTTTTAGAAAAATTTGAGAGAGCAGGTGTTGAATTTATAACTTTTCAACAGCAAGCAGTAAGTGACAAATTTAAAAATAAGACTTTTATTTTGACCGGCGCGCTTCAATCAATGACTCGAGATAAGGCTAAAGAAAAAATTCGTCAGTTGGGCGGTAAAATTTCTTCCTCGATTTCCAAAGAAACAGATTTTGTTGTGGTTGGCGATGAAGCTGGGTCAAAATTGGAAAAAGCAAAGAGGTTGAATGTTAAAATACTTAACGAGCAAGAATTTTTAAAAATGATAAAATAAATAAATGAGATGCCAATATACGAATTCATACTAATAATACGAATAAAGCAAAAAATATGAGTGAAGATTTAGAACAAAAAGGAGCAGAGGCGGAAGTCAGGCATAATCGCGATCAAGAATTAGCGACAATTTTGGCGATGGACGAAGAGGGGAGAAGAAAATTGGCGGCAAGATGTTTTCAGAAAAAAGAGGAGTTAGGCGAAAAAGAAACCGGTCGTTTAGGAGGAAATTTTGTTTTTGCAATTGATGGTGAAAACCCAATGACACATCAAGTGTCTGGAGGAATGTTTGGAACACACTCAGATGCCATAAATTATATTATAAAAAAAAGATTAGAGGGGGGGCGCTAATGCGTGGCATTACTGAAAATATTTTTCAAGGTTTTGTTTTTCAAATTAATGGTTTTAAATCAAAAATAATAATGATGTTTTCTCAAGATATGGAAGTAAAGGTAAGGGACAAAAGAAAAAGACAACAAATAAAAAATATTTGGCAGAGCATTAAACACGGAGATCCGGGATGTATTTTAATTGATAGTAATGGCAATCCTTTAGAAGAAGTTTTAAAACAAGAAGAAACAATAAACTAATTAATTATTATTTATATATTTATAAAATATTTGTAATTTGAGTAGTTATGATTTCTAAAGAACAAATCGAACACATTGCTAAATTGGCTAAAATCAAACTTGCACCAGCAGAAACAGAGCGATTCACAAAGGAATTTTATCAGATTTTAAATTTTGTTAATCAATTGGAAAAAATTGATATGTCTCGGGTTGAGGATTTTTTACCTGAAAGTAGACAAAAAAGCATTCGGCAGGATAAATCTCAAAAAAGAAGTGACCAGGAAATAGAAAAACTAATGGTTAATGTGCCAGATAAAAGTGGAAAATTAATTAAAACAAAAAAAATAAGATGAAATTATCTGATTTAACAATTGCTAAGGCGAAAGAATGTTTAATTGATAAAAAATTTTCTTGTCAAGAATTAACTGAAAATGTCTTGGGAGAAATAAATAAAAGAGATAAAGAAATAAATTCCTTTATTAATTTAAATGAAAAAGCCATAGATGAAGCAAAATCAATTGATCAAAAGATTTTAGTTGGTAAAGAAATCGGTAAATTAGCTGGAATCCCATTAGCAATTAAAGATAACATTTTGGTCAAGGGATTAAAATGTACTGCTGGTTCAAAAATGCTTGAAGAATACGTTGCCCCATATAATGCGACAGTGATAGAAAAATTAAAAAAAGAAGATGCTATTATTATTGGCAAAACTAATCTGGATGAATTTGCTATGGGTTCTTCTGGTGAGTACTCAGCCTTTGGTTTGACTAAAAACCCTCTCGATCCAGAAAGAGTGCCGGGCGGATCTTCGGCTGGATCAGCAGCTAGCGTAGCCGTTGGTTTTGTTTTGGGGGCATTGGGGTCAGATACTGGTGGTTCAATTCGTCAGCCAGCTGCTTTTTGTGGTTTGGTTGGTTTAAAACCGACTTATGGCAGAGTTTCTCGCTATGGCTTGATCGCAATGGCTTCAAGCTTGGATCAAATTGGGCCGCTGGCCAAAAATGTTGATGACGCTGAGTTTATTTTTAATATTATCAAGGGGAAAGACCAAAGTGATTCAACTTCTATTGAACCCAGAATCACTAATTATCAATTGCCAATTACCGACTTGAAAATTGGTTTACCAAAAGAATACTTTATTAATCAATTAAACATTAAAATTAAAAATAGAATAGACGAAATTATAAAAAAATTAGAAAAATTAGGAACAAAAATAGAAAAAATTTCTTTACCACACACTGATTATGCATTACCCTGTTATCATATTATTATGGATGCCGAGGCTAGCAGTAATTTGGCCCGTTATGACGGCGTTAGATTTTCTAAATTAAAAAAAATAAAATCTGAAAATATTTTTGATTTTTATTCAGAACTTAGAGATAAAGAATTTGGGCCAGAAGTTAAAAGAAGAATTATGCTAGGCACCTTTGTTCTTTCATCTGGCTATAAAGATAATTATTATTTGAAAGCTCAAAGAGTTCGCCAACTTATTAAAAAAGATTTTGAAGAAGCTTTTAAGAAAGTTGATTTAATTTTGACCCCGACTACGCCAACGCCAGCATTTAAAATCGGTGAAAAACAAAACCCTGTTGATCTTTATTTGTGTGATATTTTTTTAGCGGCTGTTAACTTGGCTGGTTTGCCAGCAGTTTCAGTCCCGATCGGGAAAATTGTTGAACCAGAGATGCCTGTTGGATTACAAATTATTGCTCCTTATTTTAGGGAAGACTTAATTTTTAACTTAGCAAAAAAAATTGAAAAAATAGTTAAAGCTTGAAAAAAAATTAGAGTTTGTTATAATTTAAAAATATTATAAATTTTTAAATATGCTTTCAAAATTAACCAGTATTTTTTCTAAAAAAATAGGTGTTGACTTGGGGACAACTAATGTTAGGGTTTATCTCAAAGATAGGGGTGTTGTTTTAAATCAACCCACCTTGGTTGCTTTAAATACTCGAACTAATCAAATTATTGCTCAGGGTTTTGGCGCTAAAAAAATGTTGGGGAAGGCACCGGCTTACGTTTCAGTTTTAAAACCACTTGATAATGGCATTATTAATGATTTTGAAGTGACAGAAAAAATGCTAAGATCTTCTTTTGAAAAAATTAATGTTGGTTTTTCTTCTCTATTAAGACCAGAAGCATTAATTGCTGTGCCATTAGACGTTACCGAAGTAGAAAAAAAATCATTTGAAGATGTTGTTTTGCAAGCAGGGGCAAAAAAAGTTTATTTAATTGAAAGACCAATTGCTGCGGCCATTGGGATGAGATTGCCAATTGCTGAATCGGTTGGTAATATTGTGGCTGAAATTGGTGGTGGCTTGACCGAGATAGCGGTTATTGCTTTAAATGGAATTGTAGCTTGGCGATCATTAAAAACTGGCGGCAATGCTTTAAATTATAATATTACTCAATATATTAGAGAAAAGTATAGCCTTTTATTGGGCGAACAAACAACCGAAGAAATCAAGACAAAGATTGGTTCAGTTTTTATGCGTAAAGAAAATCAAAATATGAAAGTTAAAGGAAGAGATTTAATTACTGGTTTGCCTAAAGAAATTGATATTACCGAAGAAGAAATTAAAGAAGCAATTTTGCCAAGCGTTAATTTAATTGTTGAGGCGATTTCTGATACGATTGAAAAAACTCCGCCAGAATTAGTGGCAGATGTTCTTGATCGAGGAATTATTTTGTCTGGTGGTGGTTCGATGTTGAGGGGTTTGGTTCAATTAGTTAATAAAAAAATAAAAATCCCAGTTCATTTGGTAGATGATCCGTCAACTTCAGTTATTCGTGGCCTAGGTTTAGTTTTAGAAGATTTTGAAAATCTTAAAGAAGTGCTTTTGCCCTCAACTAAAGACTAGTGTTTAATATGAGGCTAAATAAGATAACTTTAATTATTGCCATATTTCTTATTTTTATTACCATCTTTCATTTTTTGAGATGGCCATTTTTTATTGGCAAGACCCTATATCCTTTCCAAAAAATATTTTATTTTCTTGGTGAAAAAATTAGCGTTTCTTTCGAACCGATTTTTACTCGTCGAAATTTAATCGAAGAAAATAAAAAAATTTCTCAAGAAATGACCACTCTTATTTTAGATAATATTAATGTTAAAATGCTTGAAGAAGAAAATGAGCGATTAAGAAAAGAATTAAATTTTGTAAAAAAGAATTATCACCAATCAATTTTAGCAAATGTTATTGGTAAAAAGGATGAAGCGGGAATTTCTTGGTTTATTCTTGATCGAGGCGAAAAAGATGGGGTTAAAGAGGGTGTTATTTTAACAAGCAATGGCATTATTGTTGGCAAGATAATAAAAGTGATGGGTAATGTTTCGTATGCTTTATCTACTTTTGATGAGAAAGTAAAAATAGCTGTTTTAATTATTTCCTCCCCTGATCAGCCTTCAAAAAATGAATCGGTGGAAGGAATAATAAAGGGGAGAAATGGTTTAGTTGTTGAGGTTGATTTAGTGCCAGCAGATAAAGATGTTAAATCAGGAGATTGGGTTTTAACTAGTGGTTTAGAATTTAATGTTCCGCGCGGTCTTTTTGTTGGAATTTTAAAAGATTTGGTGACTCAGCCAACTGATGTTTTTCATAAGGCTAACGTTGAAGTTTCCGAAAGTTTAAAAAATCTTGAAATGGTTAATATTATTATTCCTCAAAATTAATGAAAAAAGCATCAAAGGTTTTATTACATTTTTTTTTAATCTTATTTTTTGTTGGCCTAGAAGAAAGCGCTTTATCTAGTAAATTATTTTTAAATCCAGTCGTTTGTTTTGTTATTTTTTTTGCCATGAGCAAAGACAGAATTACTATTATTTGGCCATTATTAGGTGGAATATTTATGGATTTTTTTTCTATTTTTAATTTTCCTATTTTTACTTTTTCATTGTTGGCGCTATTTTTTATTATTAAATTTTTTGCTAACAAGATTTTAACTTTTAACAATCAAGTTTCTTTTTTGATTTTTTCTTTTGGTGGGATTATTGCTTATAATATTATTTTTTTAGTAATTAATCTAACATTTTATTTTTTAAAAATTGATGACATTCGATTATTATTTAATCAGTTTTATTTTTTGCATATTTTTATTAATATAATTTTCACCCTTTTGTTATTAATAATTTTTCGTAAAAATTATGATAAATCCATTTTTTATCGTTGATGAAAAAGATAAAAAAACCATTAAGTATAAAACATTTGGTGAAGAAATTGAGCCTCTTACGGCTTTAGAGGGGGAGTCATTAAAATTAATTATTAATGAAAGGGTTCGATTTATTTTTTTGATTTTTTTATTTATTTTAATAGGACTTATTCTTGTTAGATTGTTTTCCCTTCAAATTCTAAAAGGTGATAATTATCTAGTTATGGCTGAAAGAAATGAAGTAAGGATTGAAAGAGTGGCGGCTAATCGAGGGATTATCTATGATCGTTATTTAAATCCGCTAGTAAAAAACGTACCAAAATCATCGCTTTATCTTGTTCCTCGTCAGGCCCCCATAGATTTGGAAGAAAGAGGTTTGTTAATTGAAAAAATTAATAAAATTATTAGTGAAATTAATGATGTTCCTTTAGACTTTGATGTGACTAGTGAGCCAATTTTACTTAAGGAAAATTTGAATCAAAGGGAAAAAATTATTTTTGAAGTAGAAAAAGAATTTTTGACTGGCGTTGCTTTAGAAACAAAAACCGGGCGCGAGTATATTCAAGGCAATGAATTTTCTCATCTTTTGGGCTACACTGGTAAAATTTCCAAAGAAGACGTGGAAAGGGGTTATTCAATGATTGAGGAAATTGGTAAAGCGGGGATAGAGCAATATTATGAAGACTGGTTACGTGGGACTTCAGGAAAAAGAAGAGTTGAGTTGTTGGTTAATCAAGGTCAACTAATTAATAATTTTGAAGATCCGAAAGATGGTCGAAATATTATTCTTTCAATAGACTTAGAGTTGCAAAAATTTTTAGCCCAATCATTGGGCAGCTGGGTTAAATTCTCTGGCGGAAAAAGCGGATCGGCGGTTATTTTGTCGCCAGATAATGGCGAAGTTTTGGCTCTAATAAGTTATCCTTTTTTTGATAATAATTTATTTAGTCGAGGTATTTCTTTGGCTGAATATGAAAAAATTCTTTCAGATCCGCATAAACCACTTTTTTTTAGAGCGATTAGCGGAGAATATCAACCAGGGTCAACCATTAAACCGGCCATTGCTTTGGCTGGGCTAGAAGAAGGAGTTATTAATCAAAAAACATCTTTTTTGAGTAGTGGTGGTGTTTGGGCTGGTAGATGGTTTTTTGCTGACTGGAAAGGTGGCGGTCATGGTCAAACTAATTTAAAAAAATCATTAGCTGAATCAGTTAATACTTATTATTATATTTTAAGCGGTCAAAATGATTTTTTTCATGGTCTTGGCCCTGATAAAATTTATTTCTATTTAAGAAGTTTTGGCTTAGCCGATAAAACAAACATTGATTTAGCGTCAGAGGCTAAAGGTTTTATTCCTACATCAAAATGGAAAGAAGAAACTAAAAATGAGGTCTGGTATATTGGAGATTCTTATAATCTTGGCATTGGTCATGGAGATCTTAGGGTTACTCCATTGCAAATGGCAGTGATGACGGCCGCATTAGCCAATGAAGGGAAAATGGTTAAACCAATTATTTTGCAAAAAATTTTAGATTTAAATGGACAAGAAATTATAAAAGAAAGTCAAAGCTGGCAGTTACCATTTAGAAAAGAAAATTTTAAAGCGATTAAGGATGGTATGCGCGAGGCAGTTTTAACTGGGACAGCTAAGGCTTTGAGTCATTTTCCTCTAGAACTGGCAGGAAAAACAGGGACAGTTGAGGCTGGCAAAGATAAGCCACATTCTTGGTTTACTTGTTTTGCATCAATGGATAAGCCAGAATTAGTTATTACTGTGGTTGTTGAAAATGGTGGCGAGGGAAGTGGTCCAGCCCTGAATGTAGCCAAAGAAACTCTTGATTGGTGGTATCAAAATCGCTATCTTGATAAATAGCATTGTTTTTTAATCATATTTTGTTAAAATATAATTAATTCTTTTTTTAAATTTATTTATGAGTTTAACAGCCGAAAAACTAAAAAAAATATTAATTGAAAAAAAACTTATTAATGAAGGAGATTTTTTAGTTGTTGAAAAAGAGGCTAAAAATAGAAAGGTTGACATAGATGATATTTTGATTGAAAGAAATTTAATCGAAGAAGATGACTTAAGAAAAATAATTGCCCAAGAATTTCAGGTGCCGTTTATTAAATTAAAAGAAGAGACTATTGATGAAGAAGTTTTAAAAATTATACCAGAGCTAATTGCCAAAAAACAACTAGCCATTGCCTTTGGCAAAGATGAAAATGGTATTAAAGTAGCAACTCACCATCCCGAAAGTCTTAATTTTTTGGTTGCTATTCAAAAAAAGACAGGAGAAAAAGTTTTTCCTTACTATGCCACTAAAGATGACATTAAAGAGACTCTTTTAAAATATAATAAACCATTGAAAGAAGAGTTTGAGGAAATTGTTTCACAAGGAATTAAAGAAGCTGAAAAATCAGAAAAAAAAGACTTGCCTGTAGTTAAAATTATTGAATCAATTATTAATTATGGTTATCAAAATAAAGTTTCCGATATTCATCTGGAGCCACAAGAAACAAAAACAGTTGCTCGCTATCGAATTGATGGAATTTTGCATGACGTTTTAGATTTGCCAAAGTTTATTCATTCTCATTTAGTAGCTCGTATTAAAATTTTATCTCAGTTAAGAATCGATGAACATCGAGCGTCTCAGGATGGAAGGTTTTCTCATAAGTTCGGGGGAGTGAAGATTGATTTGCGCGTTTCAATTATTCCTATTACCAAGGGCGAAAAAGTTGTTTTGAGATTACTTTCTGAAAGAGTAAGAAGATTTGATTTAGAGGATTTGGGTTTTTCTAAAAAAGATTTAGAAAAAATAGGTCGCAACATTAAGAAGCCATGGGGAATGATTTTGTCTACTGGACCAACTGGTTCAGGCAAAACAACAACTCTTTATGCTTGTTTGAAAATTTTAAATACGCGAGAAGTTAATATTGCTACGATTGAAGATCCAGTAGAATACGACATTGAGGGGGTTAATCAAATTCAAGTTGATCCAACGGCTAAATTAACTTTTGCCGAAGGATTGAGGTCGATTGTTCGTCAAGATCCCGACGTTGTAATGGTTGGTGAAATTCGTGATCAGGAAACCGCTGAAATATCAGTCAATGCTGCTTTGACTGGTCATCTTGTTTTGTCAACTTTTCATACTAATGATGCTTCAGCAACATTGCCTCGTCTTCTTAATCTTAAAGTTGAGCCGTTTTTAATTGCTTCAACGGTTAATGTTATTATTGGACAAAGACTGGTTAGAAAAATATGCCCTAGGTGTCGGGCGAGCCAACTTTTAACCGAGGAAGAGGTCGTTAAATTTTTTAAAGAATCTCCAGATATTTTAGAAAAGTTATTGAATGATTTTAAAAATGGTAAAGAATTAAGGGTCTACAAGGGCAATGGATGTCCTCTTTGTTACAATTCTGGCTATTTAGGGAGAATAGGAATTTTTGAAGTTTTGGAAATTAATGATAGAATTAGGGAATTAATTATTCAAAAAGCCGATGCTAGCGCTATTAAAAAAAGAGCAGTAGAAGGTGGGATGACAACAATGGCTCAGGACGGGATTGAAAAAGTTTTTGCTGGTTTAACAACGCTCGAAGAAGTTTTAATGGCAACTAAAGAATAAAACTAATGATTTTTAACTATACAATTTCTAATGCTCAGGGGGAAATGAAAAAAGGAGAAATTGAAGGAAGTGATCGAGAAGAAATAATTAATAATTTTGTTAGTGAAGGTTATTTTATTGTTTCTTTGAAGATAAAAAAGAAAAAAATAAATGTTATTTTTGATTTTGAAAAAATAAGCGATTTAGATAAAATATATTTTTTCAAGAATCTTTCTTTAATGTTAAGAGCTGGTCTACGCATTCCCGAAATAATTACCACCCTTAGTGAAATGGTTAAAAGTTCTAAATTTAAAAAAATTTTAGAAAACATAAGGAAAAGAACTGAAGGAGGAACATCTCTTCACAATGCCCTTTCTTTTTATCCAGAGATTTTTTCTCCTTTAATGCTTGGTTTAGTTAAGTTGGGAGAAGAGACTGGTCAATTAGAAGAGGCGACTGATCATTTGCATGGACTTTTATTTTCTAGATATGAATTTAAAAAAGAGATTAAATCAGCGATGATTTATCCGGCAACAGTTATTTTTCTTTCAGTCGGCGTTTTCGTTTCTATTTTTTTATTTCTTGTTCCTAAATTGGCTAAACTTTTTACCTCGTTAGCCGTTCAGCCGCCGTTAATTACTAGAATTTTTATTTGGTCAATTGATTTTTTTCAAAAAAATATATTTTATATTTTTATTACTTTTATGATGCTCGTTTTAGGCTATATTTTATTATATCGTCAGAAAAAAATAAAAATATTTTTTCAAAAAATTGATTTAACTTTGCCAGTGATGGGAAGAATTTTAAAAAAAATAAATCTATCTTATTTTGCTAAAAATCTTGGGTTACTTTTAAAAAGTGGAATGCCGATTGAAAAAGCCCTAATACTTAATTTAGAAATAACAGAGAATGAAGTTTATAAACAAAAAGTTGAAGATGTTTTGACGGCAGTCAGGAAGGGTAATACCATCGCCTCAATTTTGAATCAATCCCCCAAAGAATTTACTAGAAGCTTTGCCAAAACAATTGAAAGCGGTGAACGTAGCGGTAATTTGATTGAATCATTGTCCTATCTTTCTTCTTTTTATGAGGGAGAAGTAGAAAGAGAAACAAAAGACTTAACTATTGCTCTTGAGCCTATTTTGTTAATATTTGTTGGTTTGATTGTAGCCTTTATTGCCATTGCTATTATTGCTCCGATTTATCAATATATAACGGCGATTGACGTTATTAGATAAAAAGGTCAATATTTATAAAATTTATTTTAGAAACATTTATGTCTTTATTTGGATCACAAAAAGGATTTGGCTTGGATATTTCCGATTTTTCGATCGAAGCCCTAGAATTAGAAAAAAAAGGCAATGAAATCATGATTAAAAATTATGGACGGGTTGAAATTCCTAATAAACAATTGGTTGAGAATGGAGAAATCAAAGAAAAAGAAATTTTATTAAAAGCCATTGGTGATTTATTAGAACAAACAGAACCTGAAAGGATAAAAACAAAATATACTCTTTTATCTTTACCTGAAATAAAAGTTTTTAGTCATATTTTTGATTTTCCAGTTATTTTAACTCCCAATCAGATAAAGGAATCTATTTTTTATGAAATGGAGTCAATTTTTCCATATCGAGCCGAAGAACTGTTTGTTGATTTTAAAATTATTAATAAAAGAGAAGACAAGCAGGAAGTTTTTTTGGCTGCTTCGCCGAAATATATTGTTAATGGTTTTAAAGAAGTATTAGAAAAGGCTGGTTTAATAACAGTTGTTTTTGATTTAGAATCTCAAAGTTTGGCCAGAGCAATGATTGATAAAATTGAAACCGGTAAAGCGGTGATGATTTTGGATATTGGCGCTAGGACTTCTATTGTTAGTATTTTTGATGAAATAGGGTTAAGATTTAGCAATAACATTAAATTGGCCGGGAATCGTTTTACTAAAGAAGTTTCTTCGGTAACTGGCTTGTCTTTAGAAGAGGCAGAAAAAATAAAAATTCAAGAAGGTTTTTATTCAGAAAAATTTGGCAACGCTTTGGCTAAAGTATCAGAAGAACTTTGCCAAGAAATCAAAAAAGCGATAAAATATACAGAAGAAAAAAATAAATTTAAAGTTGAAAAAATAATTTTAGCCGGTGGTTCAAGTTTGTTGCCGGGGATTGAAGAATATTTTACCAAAGAAATTGGGATAGATACTAAAAAAGGAAATCCTCTAATTAAATTAAAACCAGGTAGTGTTTTACATCAAAAAGGAAAAAGTATTTTATATGCCAATGTTATTGGTTTAGCATTGCGTGCCCTAGAAAAAGATCCTATAAAGGTCGATATTAATTTACTTAAATCTTAATAATTAAAAAAATATTTATGAAAAAGAAAGGTTTTACTTTAATCGAACTTTTAGTGGTAATTGCCATTATTGCTATTTTAGCTGGCATTGTTATTATTGCTGTTAATCCGGCCCGACAAATTGGTCAGGCAAGAAACGCACAAAGAAGAGCGGATGTTTTAACCACGCTCAATGCTATTTATCAGTATTATCTTGATAATGGAGATTTTCCTGCTGAAAGTCCAACAGAGACCATCGGAACAACTCCTCGACAATTAGGGACTCTTAGTACTGGCTGTCGATACAATAGAAATCAAAAAGACTGCTTGGAAGGTTGGCCAACAATGAGCACTAATTGCTTAAATTTAACAACCGCCTTATCACCAACATACATTTCGAGCATTCCCGTTGATCCACAAGTCATCGAAGTTGATAGTGGTAAGACATATTATGCAGTCAGAAAAGACGAGAACAATCGTATTACGATTAGAGCTTGTGGAACGGAATTTTTGGATTCGTCTGCAAAATATATTGAAGTAACGAGATAATGGTGAAAAAAATCATTATATCTTTGGGTGGCTCTCTTGTTGTACCAGAGAGAAATATTTTGGCAACAAAATTTATTTTAGATTTTAAGAAATTAATTCTTAAATTTTCTAAAAAATATAAATTTATTATTATTGTTGGTGGCGGCAAGATTTGTCGTTTTTATCAAGCTGAAGCAAGCAAAAAAAATATTAATAAAAAAGAATTAGACTGGATTGGTATTGCCGCCTCTCAACTTAACGCTATTTTTGTTAAATCTTTTTTTGGAGTTAAGGCTCAAGAAAAAATTTTTAAGTCCCCGTTAGAAAAAATAAAAAATAATAAAAAAGTTGTTTTTGGGGGAGGTTGGAAGCCAGGCTGGACTACAGATTACGTTAGTGTTAAGGTTTCTCAAGTTAATAAAATTAAAGAAATTCTTAATTTAACAGACGTTGATTATATTTATACTAAAGATCCTGATAAATTTAAAGATTCCGAACCAATTAAAGAAATTAATTGGTTGGACTACATCAAGATTGTCGGAACAAAACATCGACCTGGGGGGAGCCATCCATTTGATCCCAAGGCTAGTTTATTAGCTAAAAAAATAGGATTAAAATTAATCAGTATTAATGGTTATAATTTAAGGGCTGTGGAAAACTATTTGACAGGCAAAAAATTTATTGGTACAATAATAGAGTTATAATACACGATTTATATAACATGAAAAGACCGTAGACAAGGGGCAAGAAATAAGTCCTCTCGAGGTAAAATTTCATAATTATTATTTAATTTTGAAATGTCTACGGCAAGCCCGTATTTTTTAATTATTTTAATTAGCAGGAACTATTAGCATAAAATTTGTAAATTATTATTAAATAATTATGGCAAAGACAAAAAAACAAAAAAAAGATGATTTACAGAAACTTGAAGACAAAATAAATAAAGCAAAATCTTTGGTTTTTGTTGGTTATGATAAAGTTAAAATAGCTGATCAAGACAAACTAAGAAAAAATTTAAAAAGTGAAAATGGTGAATTTTTGGTAACTAAGAAAACTCTAATTAATATTGCCCTTAAAGATCTGAAAATTGAAAATACAGAAAATTTGAATTTTGAAAAAGAAATTGCCTTAGCACTTGGTTATCAAGATGAAATTATGCCGGCTCGTTTAGTGGCTCAAATTGCTCGAACGGCTCAAAATCTTAAAATTAAAGGTGGAATTTTAGAAAATCGGTTAGTTTCTATTGAAAAAATAAAATTTTTAGCTAATTTGCCATCAAAACAAATTTTAGAAGCCCAGCTTCTTAATGTTTTACAGTCACCAGCTTCTGGTTTAGTCAATGTTTTACAAGGCAATCTTCGTGGTTTAATTTATATTTTTAAGGCAATGTCTGAAAAAGTTAAATAATAAATTATTAATAAATTAATTTTATAAAATTATGTCAGAAGAACAAAAAAAATTAGAAGTGCCAGCGAAATTTAAAGATCTCGTTGAGCAAATTGAAAAACTCTCAGTTTTAGATTTGGCGGAGTTAGTTAAAATTCTTGAGGACAAATTCGGTGTTTCGGCTGCCGCGCCAATGGCTTTTGCTGCTGCCCCAGCTGCTGTTGCTGGTGATGGGCCTAAAGTTGAAGAAAAATCAGCTTTTGATGTTGAGCTTTCAGCTGTCGGCGATAATAAAATTGGCGTGATTAAAATTGTTCGCGATGCCACTGGCAAGGGTTTAAAAGAAGCCAAAGATTTAGTTGATGCCGCGCCAAAAATCATTAAAGAAAAAGCCAGCAAAGAAGAAGCCGAGGAATTGAAAAAGAAAATTGAAGAAGTTGGTGGAAAAGTGACCTTGAAATAAGGCGTTAATTTATTGAGTTATTGTTGGTTGGTAGACTTTGCTAGTTATTTTCTCAAAAATTCGTTGGACTATTGTTAAATAGATAAAAAAAGAATTATTTTAATTCTTTTTTTATTTGACCAAAGCAACAAAACGAGCTAAAATAGAATATTATGACCAAAGAACGGATTAAAATTGGCAAATGGAAAGTAGTTTTTAAGGGGATTTTCAATACAATTAAGCAAGCTCAAGCAAAATATCCTGATGGTCGAATAAAAATATGGGAAAGACATTTTAGAATTTCTTCAGTCATTGTTTTGGCGTTTAATGAAAAAAAAGAGTTTTTATTGACGCGTGAATATAGAAATAGGTCAAAAAAATATGAATGGTGGGTGGTTACAGGTCGAATAGATAATAAAAAATTAACACCAAAGCAACACGCTCAAAAAGAATTAAGAGAAGAGGTTGGTTTTTCTGCTGAAAAATTAAGCAAATTCATGGTTTGGCAAGTTGGCGGTTGGGACATTCATGTTTATTTGGCAACCGATTTAAAATTTAATCCATTAAAAAATAATGAATATGAAGATATTAAAGTTTATTTTTTGCCAATTTCAAAGGTTTATCAAATGTGCTTAGATGGTAAAATTAAAAACTCACATATTATGGCTAGCGTTATTCTTCTTTATCAGCAAATTAAAAAAGACAAAATTAAAATATGATTTTAGAAATAAAAAAATATCCAGATCCTGTTTTGCGGCAGAAGTGTCAGCCAGTTAAAATTTTTGATGAAAAATTAAAAAGGCTTTGCGTTAAAATGTTTGAGACGATGGATCTTGGGCAGGGAATTGGTTTGGCTGCGCCGCAAATAGGCGAAAGCTTATATTTTTTTATTGTTGGCCATGAAGGCGAAAAATTAGTTTTTGCCAATCCGCAGATTATTTTAAAAGAAGGTCAAGAAATTTTTGAAGAGGGCTGTCTTTCTTTCCCTGGTTTGTTTGTTAAGATTAAAAGACCAAAAAAAATAGAATTAAAGTTTCAAGATATCAATGGCCAAGAAAAAAATATTCAGGCTGATGGATTGTTAGCCCGGGTTATTCAACACGAGCTTGATCATTTAAATGGAATTTTATTCATTGACCATGTTAGAAAGTTTAAAAAATTAGCGATTATATTGAAAAGATTGTTTCGCAAAAAATAGATTTATAAGTAATATTTAAAAATGTAAATTTTCTAACGTGGTTGATAGGTTGCCGTGGTTTAAAAGAATTTCTATTATAAAAAAATTAAAAAATCGCGGGCATAGTATAGTGGTAGTACGTTGGCTTCTTTTGATTTCTCAAAAATTTTAATGAGTTGTATAAAATTTTTGAGAAATCGAGGATCCCATTAAATTTTGCGAGTGTCGTATAACGGCTATTATATCTCCTTCCCAAGGAGAGGACGGCGGTTCGACTCCGCTCACTCGCTATGAGAAGAAATATGTATTACGTGTATATTTTACAAAGCTTGAAAGATAATAGAACTTACGTTGGTTTTTGTAGAAATATAGCGAAGAGAATAAAAGAGCATAATAAAGGAAAGGTTAAGGCAACTAAAAATAGGCGATTTCTTAAAATTATTTATCTTGAAAAAGCTGGCAATATTGAAGCAGCAAAAAAGAGAGAAAAATATTGGAAAAGTGGTGGTGGCAGATGAAAATTAAATCAATTTTTTGAAAAAGGGTTCCCGCCCGCTCAGCTTTGCTGAGCGAGGCGAGGCTCGTTCCGACCGCAGTCGGAGCGGCGATTCCCATTGCCCGCTTGTTAATTTTGTCACCGCGAAGAATAGATAAAAAGAGGACGTCCGCCAGCTGGCGGATCAATCGCTGATTTAAGCAAAATTTTGCGGGACCAAGCAAGAGACACGGGTTTCCCACCCGGCTCAGCTTTGCTGAGCGAGGCGAGGCTCGCTCCGACCGTAGTTAGGGCGGCGATTCCCATTGCCTGACTAGAAAATAATTATGGAAAAATTTATTCAACAAATTGGCAAAAAAGCCGGCGAAATGTTATTAAAAGGTTTTCGATTTAAAGATCAGACAGTTAGATAGAGAAGCACCTCAAAAGGCGTGCACACAAAATATGATTTGATGGTTGAAAAGTTTTTAGTTGGACAAATCAATAAAAAATATCCAGGCCATTCTATTTTAGGAGAAGAGTTTGGTCAACACTTAAAAGAAAAAGATTTTTTATGGATTATTGATCCGCTTGATGGCACTAGCAATTTTGTTAATCACAATCCATTTTTTAGTGTTTCAATTGCTTTGTTGAAAAACGATCAGCCTTATTTGTCATATATTTATGCTCCGTTTTTAAAAGAAGAATATTTTGCTCAAAAAGGAAAAGGAGCCTTTAGAAACAAAAAAAGAATCAGGGTTAGTCATATTTCTAATTTTAAAAAAGCTTATCTTTGTTTTTGTGAAGGTGGAGAAAACAACAAGAAAAGAATGATTAAGCTTTTCGGACAAACTTATTTCGAAACAAAAGAAGCGCGAAAACTTGGTTCAGCTGCTCTGGAATGCGCCTGGGTGGCTTCAGGTAGAAACGAAGGATATGTTTCAACTAAAATTTCGCCCTGGGACGTAGCCGCTGGCGTTTTATTAGTTGAAGAAGCAGGTGGTCAAGCAACAAATTTTCAAGGCAGAAAATGGCAGCCAATTAAAGATGATTTTGTCGCTTCAAATGGGAAAATTCAGACTCACCTGATTAATTTGTTAAAAAATTTATAAAGTTTATTTGTATATTTGTAATAGATTTGTAATTTGTAGTAAACTATGCCAAAGGCATTAATTGTTATTGATATTCAAAAAGAATTTGCCAAACATATTTTTAATAGTCAAGAGGTGATTAAGAATTCAAAAAAATTAGTTGATCATTTCAAAAAGAAAAGCTGGCCAGTTTTTTATATCCAGGATTTTCATACTGATTGGAAAGATCCTGAATTTAAACTTTTTGGTTGTCATGCGATGAAGGGAACAAAAGGGGTTGAATATGTTAAAGAGCTGAAACTAGAAAAAAAAGACATTCTCATTCGCAAAAAAAGACTAAGTGCTTTTTTTGGAACAAATTTGGATAAACGATTAAAACAAAAAAAGATTAAAGAAATTTATCTTTGTGGTATTTATACTGATTTTTGCGTTTTAGCCACAGTGATTGATGGATTAATGAGAGATTATCAGGTGATGGTAGTTGAAGATGCGGTTGGCACTTCAAATCCAGAAAGACAAAAAAGGGGCTTGAATATTATGGTTGATGATGGTGCTGATTTAATCAAAACTAAAAAAACTTGTCAATAATTTAGAAAAATAGTTTGTTTTGGTTAATTTCAAAATAGGGCCGGAGTAACTCAGTGGTAGAGTAGCTGTTTCGTAAACAGCAAGCCGTGGGTTCAACTCCCACCTCCGGCTTTGGAAATTTTGGTGGATAGGTTGTCGGCTTCCGCTACACCTCCGACTTTAGTCGGAGTAAACTAACCCACTCGTAAAGATGAGTAAACGGTTCCGATTTTTGGCTTATAAAAATATATGAATCATGATGAAGCTTTAAAGTTAGTTCAAGAAAAAATAAAGAATCAAAATTTAATTAAACATTGTTTGGCAGTTGAGGCAGTCATGGCTGATCTGGCTAAATATTTTTTTGAAGATGTGGAAATGTGGTCTTTGGCTGGTTTGCTTCATGATATTGACTTTGATCAAACCAAAAATGATCCGGAAAAACATAGTTTAGTTGGTGGTCAAATACTAGAAAATCTTGGTTTAAATCAGGAAATTGTTGATGCGGTTAAAGCCCACAATGAGATTCATGGTTTACCAAGAGAAACAAAAATGGCCAAGGCCTTATTTTCTGCCGACCCCATAACTGGCTTAATTGTTGCCGCTACTTTGGTTTTGCCAAACAAAAAGATTGCTGATCTGACAACCGAAAATATTCTCAATCGTTTTAAAGAAAAATCTTTTGCTCGCGGAGCCAATCGCGAAGTTATTTTATCATGCCCTGAATTGGGATTTTCTCTTGAGCAATTTACTAAAATATCCTTATCAGCAATGCAAAAAATTGCCGTTGATCTTGGTTTATAATAAAAAATTAATGAATCAAAAAAAGAATCAGGGAGAATATCAAAATTATTGTGATTTTTGCGAGCCAGTAGAATTAGGCAAAAAATACGGCCAATTAAAAAATTATCAAATTTTAGAGTGTCAAAAATGTGGATTAATTTGGGTTAATCCGCTTGAATATTTTTATTTTAAAAATAAAGATGATAAATATTGGGCCGAAGATATTTATCTGGCTAATCAGAAAAAACAGGAAAAAAGATTTCAAGATCAACTTAAAATTTTTTTAGAAAAAACAAAAATTAAAAATCACAGTATTTTGGAAGTTGGCAGTGGTTTGGGATTTTTTTTAAATGTTTGTCATCAATTTAATCTTCAAGTCGAGGGTTGTGATATTTCTCAAAAAGCAACAGAACTGTCTTTGGCTAATGGGAATAAGTCACGTCAAGGTTCTTTAGATAATTATTATTTAGATAAAAGTTATCAGGCAATTTTTGCTTTTAATTTAATTGAGCATCTTGCTCACCCGAAAGAATTTTTTCAGCAGGCTAAAAGAATTTTGAAAAATGACGGCTATTTAGTTTTAGAAACACCAATCAAGGAGTCATTGTTTTATCGATTAGCTGAGTTCGTTTTTTTTATTTTTCGGGGTAGACTAAACTATTTAGGAATTAATCCTAACGGGCATATCTATCAATTTAGTCTTAAAACGTTAAAAGAAATTAGTCAACAGTTTAATTTTAAAATAATTTATCAAAAAAGATTTAATCCACCATTTGAGGAAATATTTGGTAAAAGTGCTTTATTTGATGTTAAAATGAAATTTTTATTTCGTTTGTTATGCGGTTGATGAGATACATAGGTAACACTCCTAAACTTGGTAAAATGAAGTCTTGGGAGTTAACTTAACCTATGTATTTTTATGATTAAAAGAGCTTTTGTTTTAAACGGTCAAAAACAATATTTGC
>Ga0208244_100167_pt1 | contig 82761 bp, 76 predicted proteins | sample SubbioCR12Aug_5A_FD_184828 | JGI IMG/M metagenome (GOLD analysis project Ga0208244, IMG submission 184828) | Serpentinite rock and fluid subsurface biosphere microbial communities from McLaughlin Reserve, California, USA - CR12Aug_5A (SPAdes) | ecosystem: Environmental > Terrestrial > Deep... | reverse complement strand
GGATGTGGCCGTGGCTGCGGTAGTTCTGCTCCAGCTTGATCACGTTGCCGTGGGCGAACTCGCGCTCGAACTCGGCCATGTTGGCGGTGTTGGCGCCGCGGAAGGCGTAGATCGACTGGTCGTCGTCGCCCACCGCGAACAGCGCCGTGCGCGGGCCGGCAAACAATTTGAGCCAGCGGTACTGCAGCGTGTTGGTGTCCTGGAACTCGTCGATCAGGATGTGGCGGAAGCGGTCCTGGTAATGCTGGCGCAGCGGCTCGTTGCGGTACAAAAGCTCATAGGCGCGCAGCAGCAGCTCGGGGAAGTCCGCCACGCCCTCGCGCTGGCATTGCGCGTCGTAGGCCTCGTACAGCTCGGTCATGCGGATCGAGTAGTCGTCGAAGGCCTCGGCATCGCGCGCGCGCCGCCCGGCCTCCTTGTGGCCGTTGATGAAGCGCTGCACTTTCTTCGGCTCGTACTTCTCGGTGTCGACGTTCATCGCCTTCATCAGCCGCTTGATCGCCGACAGCTGGTCCTGCGAATCGAGGATCTGGAACGACTGCGGCAGCCCAGCCTCGCGGTAATGCGTGCGCAGCAGGCGGTTGGCGAGCCCATGGAAAGTGCCGACCCACATGCCGCGCGTGTTGATCGGCAGCATCGCCGAGACGCGCGTCATCATTTCCTTCGCCGCCTTGTTGGTGAAGGTCACCGCCAGCACCCCCAGCGGCGACACCAGGCCGGACTGGATCAGCCACACCATGCGGGTGGTCAGCACCCGCGTCTTGCCTGATCCTGCGCCCGCCAGAATCAGCGCGGATTCGTGCGGAAGCGTCACGGCGGCGCGCTGTTCGGGGTTGAGGTTTTCCAGCAGATGGGCAGACATACGGGGGTAAAATCGCGTTCAATCAAACATTATAAAGGCCGCACCATGGTGAAAATCCTGTTTTTCGGCGATCTGGTCGACACCCTTGGCATGGCCTCCGATGAAATCGCCCTGCCGCCCGACGTGACCGACGTCGAGCGCCTGCTGTTCGTGCTGGCCAGGCGCGGCGAGATGTGGAAAAAGATGCTGCTCGGCAATCCCAAGCTCAACATCACGATCAACAAGCAGTTCGTCGAAAAGTCCGCGCCGATCCAGGACGGCGACGAGATTGCGCTGGTGGGATTTTCGGTGGTTTGACCCGCACGTCATGTCAGCCCCAAATGCGCCCCGCCCGATGCGCCCGTTGACCGCGGCGGCCATCGCCTTTCTGGTGGCGGCCGTCCTGTCGGGATTGCTTGTCTGGAAGCTGGAGCAGCGTCATTTGGGAGAAAGACGGGCGCAGCTTGCCCAGCTTGCCGGCAATCACACCCGCGCGATCGAATACACCATCGAACGCGCGATGTCGGCGGCTCATGTCCTGTCCACCCTGGTGCATCAGGGCAACGGCAGCATTCCTGACTTCGACGCCACCGCAAGCAAGATGCTGCCGCTTTTCCCCGGCGCGTCCGAGTTGGCACTGGCGCCGGGCGGGGTTGTCCGGCACCTCGTGCCGATGGCGGGCAATGAGAGGGCCATCGGCCTGGACCTGTTGAGCGATCCGGTACAACGCAGCGAGTCCTTGCGCGCCCGCGACAGCGGCAGATTTACCCTGGCGGGACCGTTTGAGTTGGTGCAGGGCGGAACCGCGGTGGTCGGTCGCATGCCGGTGTTTCTCGACGACAGCCAGGGCAGGTCCGCTTTCTGGGGCTTCACGCTTGTCGTGATGCGCATGCCTGAGGGGCTGGACATGGCCCATCTGTCGGATCTGGGCGAGGAGGGATTGGCCTACGAACTCTGGCGCATCCAGCCTGACAGCGGGCAAAAACAGGTCATTGCCCGGACCTCGCCAACGCCCTTGATCGAACCGGTGGAACAGGGGCTGCACATCCCCAATGCAAGCTGGACGTTGAGTCTCGCGCCGGCCCAAGGCTGGGCTCGTCCGCTCGAGCTTTCGTTCCAGGTAGCGCTGGGGCTGCTTTTCAGCCTGATGCTGGCTTATCTGGTCAAGCTGTACGTCGAGATGAAAGCGGGTAAACGCTTGCTCGAAGCGCGTGTCGTCCAGCGCACGGCAGAAATCCGGATGGCAAAACGCAGGCTGCAAGCCATACTCGACGTCCTCCCTGATCCGGTCTGGCTGAAGGATGCGGATGGGGTCTTCCTGAACTGCAATCCGATGTTCGAACGCCTCTTCGGCGCCAGCAAGGCCGAAATCGTCGGCAAAACCGACTATGACTTTGTCGAGCGGGAACAGGCGGACTTCTTCCGTGAGCACGACCGCAAGGCGATGGCGGCCGGCAAACCCAGCATCCACGAAGAATGGCTGACCTTTGCCGCCGATGGCAAGCGGCGGCGATTTGAAACCATCAAGACGCCCATGCTCGGCGTAGACGGCAACCCCATCGGCGTGCTGGGCATTGCCCGCGACATCACCAAGCGTGCGCAGGCGGAAAACGCGCTGCTGCAATCCCAGCAGCAGACGCAGCAATACCTCAATATCGTCGGCGTGATGCTGATAGCACTGGATGTCGAAGGCCGGGTGCAGCTCGTCAACCAAAAGGGCTGTGAAATGCTGGGTGCGCCGGAGGCGGACATTCTCGGCAAGGACTGGTTTCAGTTCTTCCTGCCCGAGCGTGTCCGCAAAGACGTCAGGGCGATTTTTTCCCAACTGCTGCAAGGCGGCGAGGCCACGCTCGCCGAATACGTGGAAAACCCGGTATTGACCCACCGTGGCGAAGAACGCATGGTGGCCTGGCACAACACGGTCCTGCGGGACGAGGCGGGCCGGATCTGCGGCGTGCTGACTTCAGGCGAGGACCTCACCGAGCGCAAGCGGGCCGAGGCGCAGCTCAGCCTCGCCGCCAAAGTGTTCGAGCAAAGCGGCGAAGGCATCATGATTACCGATGCCCAGCGCAGCATTGTGATGGTCAACCAGGCGTTCACCGCCATCACCGGTTACAGCGAGGTCGATGTGCTGGGCAAGAGTCCGCGCATGCTGGCCTCCGGGCGCCATGACCAGGCGTTCTACCATGCGATGTGGGAAGCCCTTGCCACAGAGGGGCGCTGGCAGGGTGAGGTGTGGAATCGCCGCAAGGACGGTACGTTGTATCCGGAACAGCTCTCCATCATCCGGGTGCTCGACGACAAGGGCGAGGTGAGCCACTACATCGGCATTTCAAGCGACATCACCCAGCACAAGACGGCCCAGGCACGCATCCAGCGGCTGGCGCATTTCGACCCGCTCACCGGGCTGCCGAACCGGGCCTTGCTCAACGACCGCGTCAGCCACGAACTCAGCGCAGCCCAGCGTCACCACACGCAAATGGTCGTCATGTTCGTCGACCTCGATCACTTCAAGAACGTCAATGACACGCTGGGACACCGCATCGGCGACGCCTTGCTGGTCGCGGTCGCAACCCGCCTGAAATCTGCCGTGCGCAACGTGGACACGGTTTCGCGCCAGGGCGGCGATGAATTCGTTCTGATCCTGCCCGACACCGATGCCGACGGCGCCGCGCATGTGGCCGGAAAGTTGCTGGAAGCCATCGCGCAACCGTATCAGATCGAGGAGTTCGAACTGACCGTGACGCTGTCCATCGGCATCGCCCTGTATCCTGGAGACGGCGAGGATTTCGAGGCATTGTCCCAGTGCGCGGACGCCGCCATGTACCGTGCCAAGCACGACGGCCGCAACACCTACCGCTTCTTCACCGCGGAAATGCAGGCGCGTTCGGCCCAAAACCTGCACATGGACAATGCCCTGCGCCGCGCGCTGGAGCGCAAGCAGCTGCAGTTGCACTACCAGCCCAAGATCTCCCTGGACGACGGGCGCATCGTCGGGGTGGAAGCGCTGCTGCGCTGGCAGCATCCGGAGCTGGGCATGGTTCCTCCGGCCGACTTTATCCCGCTTGCGGAAGAAAGCGGCCAGATTCTGCAAATCGGGGAATGGGTGCTGCGCAGCGCGGTCAGGCAGATGAAGGCGTGGATGGACGCCGGCCTTGCGCCGATGGTGGTGGCGGTTAACCTGTCCGCCATCCAGTTCCGCCATCCGCACTTGCCGGAGCGGGTCACGCAGATTCTCGACGAGGAAAAACTGGCGCCGCAGTATCTGGAACTGGAACTGACCGAAGGCGTCGCCATGGACGATGCGCCGGCGGCCATCGCGGTGATGGATCGCTTGCACGCGTGCGGCATCCACATGTCGATCGACGATTTCGGCACCGGCTATTCCTCGCTGAGCTATCTCAAGCGTTTCAAGGTCCACCGGCTCAAGATCGACCAGTCCTTTGTGCGCGCCATCGGCGAAGACCCGGAGGACCGCGCCATCGTCGTCGCCATCATCAGCCTGGCGAAAGGCCTGGGCCTGCTCACCATCGCAGAAGGCGTCGAAACCGAAGCGCAACTGGCGTTCCTGCGCGAGCAGGGGTGCGACGAAGTGCAGGGCTATTACTTCAGCAAGCCGAAACCGGCCGACGCATTCGAGGCCTACGTGCGCGCGCACTATCCCGCGGCCTGGCGGGCGTGAGCGCGGCGAGGGCACAGCGCAATCCGCCTCGCGCAGAGATTTCACAAAGGCTTCATCCTGCTGCCGCCCTGAATCGCAATACTTGACCGCGTCAGGCCACTGTGCCTGGCGCAGCATATCAGGCCCCGGCACAGGCCACCCGTGGAACGCGCCGGCAACCAACCCCCTTCAGGAGCGGAAACCCATGTTCAAACTCAGCCCCATCGCGTTCGGCATCAGCCTGGCGCTCGCCGCCGTCGCCGTACACGCGCAAACCTATACCGGCCCGCAAAGTTCGCAGACCCCCTACATCGTCCCCACCGCTGCCGGCTGGGAAGTCACCTCGCTGATCACCGTCGGTGATTCCGCCAAGAATGTCGACTACCGCATGGTCGGCATCCCGGACGGGATGGGCGCGCTGCCCGGCAAGTTCGCCGAGAACGGCGACTACGTCGCCGACAAGGCCTTCATGACCTTTTTTCTGAACCATGAGCTGGGCGCCACTTCCGGTATTTTGCGCGCCCACGGCGCCACCGGCGCCTTCGTCTCGCAGTGGACGATGCACCTGAACAGCAAGCAGGTGATGGGGGGCGAAGATCTGATCACCAAGGTGATGGGCTGGGACAACCTCAACAAGACTTTCGCCGATGCCACCGGCGCCACCCAGTTCGGCCGCTTCTGCTCCGCCGACCTGCCGGCCAAAACCGCTTTCTTCAACCCGGCGACCGGCCGCGGCTTCGATGGCCGTATTTTCATGAAGGGCGAGGAAGTCGGTGCCGAAGGCCGCGCCTACGCCACCATCGTCACCGGCGAGGAAAAGGGCACCACCTACCAGCTGCCCTACCTCGGCCGCTTCTCGTGGGAAAACGCGCTGACCCATCCCAACGCGGGCGACAAGACCCTGGTCGTCGGCATGGACGACTCCAGCCCCGGCCAGGTCTACCTCTACGTCGGCGACAAGCAGCGCGCCGGCAACCCGGTCGAGCAGGCCGGCCTGCAGTACGGCAAGCTCTATGGCGTCCGCATCAACAACGGCGGCGCCAACTACGCCAACGGCCTGGTGAAGCTGGAGAACGCGGGTGCCATCAACGGCACGTTCGATCTGGTCGACCTGTCCGACATCGTCGCGCTCGACAGCGGCGCTCAGTTGCAGACCCAGTCGACGGCACGTGACGTGACCGAGTTTGCCCGCCCCGAAGATGGCCACTGGGACACCAAGAACCCCAACGTCTTCTACTGGGTGACCACCGGCCGCAGCGGCCAGACCGCACGCCTCTACAAGTTCACCTTCGACTCGATCGCCAATCCCGCCGGCGGCACGGTCGTGTCGGTGCTCGACGCCGCCAACCTGGTCGGCACCGACGGCCAGGTCGCGCGTTCCTTCGACAACATGGTGGTCGACGGCGACGGCAACATCCTCATCCAGGAAGATCCGGGCAACAGCGCCTACGTCGCCAAGACCTGGAAGTTCAACCCGAACACCGGGATCGCGGTGCAGATCTTCGAGAACGACCGTGACCGCTTTCTGCCGGGCGCGCCGAACTTCCTCACCCAGGACGAGGAAAACTCGGGCGTGATCGAGGTCACCGACATCGTCGCCAACGCCAACTGGTATGAAGCGGGCCGCCGCTACTACCTCACCAACACCCAGGCGCACTACAGGATCGACGGCGAACTGGTGGAGGGCGGTCAGGTGCAGATGATCGCTTCGCCGAAGGTCGGCGGCGCCGGCAAGGGCAAGAAGTAAGCAAGAGGTACAGGACGTCCGCTTGCGGGCGTCCGCTGAAAACGGAAAGGGCGACCCGCGGGCCGCCCTTTCTCATGGGCGATGCCGAAGCTTACTTGCCCTTGTTCGCGATCATGTCCTGGATGATCGGCGCCAGGATCAGTTCCATGGCGAAGCCCATCTTGGCACCCGGCACCACGAGGGTGTTGCGGCGCGACATGAAGGAGTTCGGGATCATGTTCAAGAGGTAGGGGAAGTCGACGCCCTTGGGCTCGCGGAAGCGAATCACGATGAAGCTTTCGTCCGGCGTCGGAATGTCGCGCGTGATGAAAGGGTTGGAGGTGTCGACGGTGGATACGCGCTGGAAGTTGATGTCGGTGCGCGAAAACTGCGGGGTGATGTAGTTCACGTAGTCCGGCATGCGGCGCAGGATGGTGTCGACGGTCACTTCCGCCGAATAGCCGCGCTCGGCGCCGTCGCGGTGGATTTTCTGGATCCATTCGAGGTTGACGATGGGCACCACGCCGATGCCGAGGTCGACGTGCCTGGAGACGTCGATGTCGTCGGTCTTCACCAGGCCATGCAGGCCTTCGTAGAACAGCACGTCGGAGCCGGGGGACACGTCTTCCCACGGGGTGAACTCGCCGGGGTTGAGGCTGGTGTTGAGGCGCTTGTTGTGCTCGGCGGCCTCTTCATCGCTGTGGATGTAGAAGCGCTTCTTGCCGCCGCCGGTTTTGCCGTAGGTTTCGAACAGTTCGGCCAGCTTGTCGAAGCGGTTGGACTGCGGACCGAAGTGGCTGAAGCTCGTGTTGCCTTCGGCTTCGGCTTTCTTCACGGCTTCCTTGAATTCGACGCGCGACAGGCTGTGGAAGCTGTCGCCCTCGATCACGGCGGCGTTGATTTTTTCGCGGAAGAAGATGTGTTCGAACGCGCGCTTGACGGTGGTGGTGCCGGCGCCGGATGAACCCGTGACCGCAATGACGGGATGCTTCTTGGACATGTGGGACTCCCTGAAGGATGGGTAATAATTAAGCGAAACCGTCGCATTTTACCCGCGCGGGGCGGGGCTTGTCACTCCGGGCATGCGCGCGCGGGCCGGCCGGCCCTATAGGGCGAACGCCAGCCGCTCCTCCCGCTTGCGCAACGCGGCGGCGGCGCGCCTGCGCGGGGATGGGCCGTGCCGGGCGGTATAATTGCCGGCTTGATTCCAAGCGGTTGTTGCGATGCAAGAAAAATACCTTCCTACGGAAATCGAACACGCCGCCCAGGCGCGGTGGACGGCCAGCCAGACCTACCGCGCCCGCGACGACTCCGATCGCCCCAAATACTATTGCCTGTCGATGTTTCCCTACCCGTCGGGCAGGCTGCACATGGGCCACGTGCGCAACTACACCATCGGCGACGTGCTGGCGCGCTACCACGCCCTGCGCGGCTACAACGTGATGCAGCCGATGGGCTGGGACGCCTTCGGCCTGCCGGCGGAAAACGCGGCGATCGCCAACAACGTGCCGCCCGCCGCCTGGACCTACGCCAACATCGACCACATGCGCACGCAGCTCATGGCGCTGGGTTTCGCCGTCGACTGGTCGCGCGAGCTTGCCACCTGCAAGCCGGATTACTACCGCTGGGAGCAGTGGCTGTTCACCCGCCTGTTCGAAAAGGGCGTGATCTACAAGAAGCTGGCCACGGTCAACTGGGATCCGGTGGACCAGACGGTTCTGGCCAACGAGCAGGTGATCGAGGGGCGCGGCTGGCGCTCCGGCGCCCTGGTCGAAAAGCGCGACATCCCGATGTATTTCTTCCGCATCACCCAGTACGCCGACGAGCTGCTGTCCGGCCTCGACAGCCTGCCGGGCTGGCCCGAGCGGGTGAAGACCATGCAGGCCAACTGGATCGGCAAGAGCGTCGGCGTGCGGCTGGCGTTTAAATCCCCCCCTGGCCCCCCTTTTTCAAAGGGGGGAGAAGACCTGCTTTGGGTGTTTACTACGCGCGCCGACACCCTGATGGGCGTGACCTTCGTCGCCGTCGCCGCCGAGCATCCGCTCGCCACCCGCGCGGCTGAAGGCAATCCCGAACTCGCCGCCTTCATCGCCGAATGCAAGCAGGGCAGCGTCGCCGAGGCCGACATGGCGACGATGGAAAAGAAGGGCATGGACACCGGCCTCAAGGTGACCCACCCGCTCACCGGCGAATCCATCCCGGTGTGGGTCGGCAACTACGTGCTGATGAGTTACGGCGAAGGCGCGGTGATGGCGGTGCCGGCGCACGACGAACGCGATTTCGGCTTCGCGCAGAAATACGCACTGCCGATCAAGCAGGTGATCGGGGTTGCGGGCGAGACCTTTTCGCTCGACGCCTGGCAGGAATGGTACGGCGACAAGATGCGAGGCCGCTGCGTGAACTCGGGCAAGTACGACGGTCTTGGCTACGAAGCCGCGGTCGACGCCATCGCCGCCGACCTCGCCGCGCTGAACCTCGGCGAAAAGAAAACCCAGTTCCGCCTGCGCGACTGGGGCATCTCGCGCCAGCGCTACTGGGGCTGCCCGATTCCGATCGTCCATTGCGACGCCTGCGGCGACGTGCCGGTGCCGGCCGGGCAGCTGCCGGTGGTGCTGCCGGAGGACGTGGTGCCGGACGGCGCCGGCAATCCCCTGAACCGCCGCGCCGATTTCGTCAATTGCACCTGCCCAAAATGCGGCGGCGCGGCGCGGCGCGAGACCGACACCATGGACACCTTCGTCGAGTCGTCGTGGTACTACGCGCGCTACGCCTGCCCCGATTTCGACGGCGGCATGCTCGATGCGCGCGCCGACAAATGGCTGCCGGTCGACCAGTACATCGGCGGCATCGAACACGCCATCCTGCACCTCCTGTACGCGCGCTTCTTCCACAAGCTGATGCGCGACGAGGGCCTGGTTTCCAGCGACGAGCCCTTCGTCAACCTGCTGACGCAGGGCATGGTGATCGCCAACACGTATTACCGTGAAGCGCCCGACGGCAAGAAGACCTGGTTCAATCCGGCCGACGTCGAGACGCGCGACGACGTCGCCGTGCTGAAGGCCGACGGCCAGCCGGTGATCGCCGGCGGCATCGAAAAGATGGCGAAGTCGAAGAACAACGGCGTCGACCCGCAGGCGCTGATCGACCAGTACGGTGCCGACACCGCGCGCCTGTTCACCATGTTCGCCGCGCCGCCGGAGCAGAGCCTGGAATGGTCGGACGCCGGCGTCGAGGGCGCGCATCGCTTCCTGAAAAGGCTGTGGAAGCTGGCCTACGAGCATGTGCAGGGCGGCGCGGTGGCGGCGTTTGCCGGCGGCGAGTTGCCGGATGCGGCCAAAACCCTGCGCCGCCAACTGCACCAGACCATCCACAAGGTGAGCGACGATATCGAGCGCCGCAAGCAGTTCAACACCGCGATTGCCGCGGTGATGGAGCTGATGAACGCGCTGGCCAGGCTAGACGGCGGCGACGCCGTCACGCGCAGCGTGCGCCAGGAAGCGCTCGAAGCAGCGGTGACGATGCTGGCGCCCATGGTGCCGCACATTGCCGAGGCCTTGTACGCCGAACTCAGGCCGGGCGCCGCCATGGCCTGGCCGGCGGTGGACGCGGCCGCGCTGGTGCAGGACGAGATCGAGCTGATGCTGCAGGTCAACGGCAAGCTGCGCGGGCAGATCCGGGTGGCGGCGACGGCGACGCGCGAGGCGATCGAGGCGGCGGCACTGGCAAGCGAAGCCGCGCAGAAATACCTGGAAGGCCAGCCACCGAAAAAAGTGGTGGTGGTGCCCGGTCGTTTGGTTAATATCGTCGTATGAACCGTCGACTCTTTCTTGCCGCCTTTCCGGCGGTACTCGCGACCGGATGCGGATTCAAGCTGCGCCGTTTCGAAGGCATTCCGTTTGCCAGCCTGTATATCGACGCGCCGCACGGCGGCGCGGTGGCAGAGCGCGTCCGCAGTGCGCTGACCTCGAGCAAGCAGACCCGGCTGGCCGCGAGCGCCGGCGAAGCCGAGGCGGTGCTGGTTCTTGGCCAGGAAACGCGCAGCAAGGTCATTCTTTCGCTGTCCGGCGCCGGCCGTGTCACCGAATACCGGCTCGGCTTGCAGCTGACCTATCGCGTCAACGACAAGCACGGACGCACGCTGGCCGCGCCCGAGGTCATCGAACTCAGCCGCGACATCACCTACGACGACACACAGGTGCTGGCCAAGGCGGCCGAAGAGCAACTGCTGTACCGCGACATGGAAGACGGCGCCACGCGGCGGATCCTGCGCCGCCTGCAAAACATCGGCCCCGCCAGTTGAACATCGCGGCCGACCGTCTGCCCGACCAGCTTGCGCGCGGCCTCGCTGCGCTCTACGTGGTGGTGGGCGACGAGCCGCTGGCGGCACAGGAAGCGGCCGACGCCATCCGCGCGGCGGCGCGTGCGGCCGGACACAGCGAGCGCAACGTTTACACCGTGCAGGGGCGCTACAACTGGCAGAGCATTTTTGCCGGCAGCGACAACCTCTCGCTGTTCTCCGAGCGCCGCCTGACCGAAATCCGCGTGCCTTCCGGCAAGCCCGGCATCGATGGCGCCAAGGCGCTGGAGACCTATGCGGCCAAACTGCCGGCCGATACGCTGACCCTGATCAGCCTGCCGGGGCTGGACTGGAAAGCCATGAAAAGCCGCTGGTTCACCACCCTGGCGGCCGCCGGCGTGGTGGTCGAGGCGCGGCCGCTCGACCGTTCCCGGCTGCCCGGCTGGATCGAGCGCCGTCTCGCCAAGCAGGGCCTGCGTGCCGAGCGCGCCGCGCTGGAATTTCTGGCCGACCAGGTCGAGGGGAATTTATTGGCGGCGCAGCAGGAAATCGACAAGCTCGCGCTGCTGCTGCCGGCGGGGGCGGTGACGCTGGCCGATGTCGAGCATGCGGTGGTCGACGTCAGCCGGCTGGAGGCCGACGCCCTCGCGGACGCGCTCTACGCCGGCGACGGCGCGCGCTTCGCGCAGATCGTGATCGACCTGCGGGATGCGGGCGAGGCGGTGCCGGCCATCCTGTGGCAGGTGACGTCGGCGGTCGGGCTGCTGCTCAGGCTAAAATTAGCCATTGTGCAGGGCGACAGCCTGCCCGGCCTGATGCGGACGCTGTGGGGGCGCGACAAGCAGCGCGCGCCGCAGATCGAGCGCGCGCTCCAGCGCCTGGACCTGGCCCGGATCGAGGCCGCGCTGGCTGATCTGGCATTGGTCGACCGCCAGGCCAAGGGGCTGGAGCGGGTGGGCGATCCCTGGGATACGCTGCTGCGCATGGGGCTGGCCTTGGCCCAGCCCAATTCGGGACCGCTGAAAACTGGAAGAAGATGATGGACGTTAAAAGCTACATGCAGACGCTGGGCAAGCAGGCGCGCGAAGCCTCGCGCGCGATTGCCCGCGCCGACACCAATCAGAAGAACCGCGCGCTCTTGGCGATGGCGGCGGCGATCCGCCGCGATGCCGCCAAACTGCTGGCGGCCAATGCGCGCGACATGGAACAGGCGCGCGCCAGCGGGCTCGACGCCGCGCTGCTCGACCGCCTTCAGCTTAATGACAAGACCGTCGCCGGCATGGCCGAAGGCCTGGAGCAGATCGCCGCGCTGCCCGATCCGGTCGGCGAGATCGACGGCCTCAAGTACCGCCCCTCCGGCATCCAGGTCGGCAAGATGCGGGTGCCGCTCGGCGTGATCGGCATCATTTACGAAGCGCGTCCCAACGTGACGGCGGACGCCGCCGGCCTGTGCCTCAAATCCGGCAATGCGGCGATCCTGCGCGGCGGCTCCGAGGCACTGCACTCCAACCAGGCCATCGCCGCCTGCGTGCGCGAAGGACTGGAGGCCGCCGGCCTGCCCGCAAGCGTGGTGCAGGTGGTCGAGACCACCGACCGCGCCGCAGTGGGCGAACTCATTACCATGAAGGACTACGTGGATGTGATCGTGCCGCGCGGTGGCAAGGGCCTGATCGAGCGCATCACCGGCGAGGCGCGGGTGCCGGTGATCAAGCACCTGCACGGCAACTGCCATGTCTACGTCGACGATCGCGCGGATCTAGCCAAGGCGGTGAAGATCGTCGAGAACGCCAAGACCCAGCGCTACGGGACCTGCAACACCACCGAGTCGCTGCTGGTGGCGCGTGGCGTCGCCGCCGCTGCGCTGCCCGAGATCGGCCGCATGCTCGCGGGCAAGGGCGTGGAAATGCACTGCTGCCCGGAAGCACTGGCGATCCTGCAGGGCGCCGGCGTCGCCGCCGACAAGCTGAAGGCCGCGGTGGATGCCGACTGGACCGAGGAATACCTCGGCCCCATCATCGCGGTCAAGGTGGTCGACGACATCGACGCCGCGATGCGCCACATCAACACCCACGGCTCGCAGCACACCGACGCCATCGTCACCGAGGACTACGGCCGCGCGCGTCGCTTTATGCGCGAGGTCGATTCGGCCAGCGTCGTGGTTAATGCCTCGACCCGCTTTGCTGACGGCTTCGAATATGGCCTCGGTGCCGAGATCGGCATTTCCACCGACAAGATCCACGCACGCGGTCCGGTCGGCCTGGAAGGGCTGACCAGCCAGAAGTGGGTGGTGCTGGGGGATGGCCATGTGCGGGAATAAACCATGAACCACAGAGGCACAGAGACACAGAGTCCTTTCAATGGGGAATCTGCTTTTCTCCGTGCCTCTGTGCCTCTGTGGTGAAAAGGTTTTGCGCGCAATCGGCGTCTTTGGCGGCACCTTCGACCCCATCCACTTCGGTCATCTGCGGCTGGCCGAGGAAATGGCCGAGGCGCTTGGCCTGGCGCGGGTGCGGTTCATCCCCGCCGGGCAGCCGCCGCACCGCGGCGCACCTCGCACCGCGGCCCCCCACCGGCTGGAGATGGTGCGCCGCGCGATTGCCGGCAATCCGCGCTTTGAGCTGGATGCGCGCGAGGTGGAAAGTCCGCGCCCGAGTTACACGGTCGACACGCTGACAGCCCTGCGCGCCGAACTGGGCAACGAGCAGCCGCTGTGGCTGCTGCTGGGGGCGGATGCGTTTCTGGCCTTGCCGACCTGGCACGAATGGCGGCAGTTGTTCGAGCTGGCGCATATTGCGGTGGCCGCGCGTCCCGGCGCGCGGCTGCTACAGTCCGACGCCATGCCCGAGAGTTTGAAAAACGAAGTATCGCAACGGCAGTTTGCCGACGGTCGGGTCTCCGGTCCGGCCGGTTCGGTGCTGTTGCGGCGGATGACGCAGCTGGCCATTTCGGCCACCGCCATCCGCGACACCCTGGCACGCCACGGCAGCGCACGGTATCTGCTGCCCGACGCCGTGCTCGACTATATTGATGAACACCAACTTTACCTACACACATGAACATTGAAGACAAAATCAAACTGATCGTCGCCGCCCTCGAAGACGTCAAGGCGCAAGACGTCACCGTGATCGATACCGGCAAGCTCACCGCGCTGTTCGAGCGCATGGTGATCGCCAGCGGCACGTCCAATCGCCAGACCCGCTCACTCGCCGACAATGTGCGGATCAAGATGAAGGAAGCCGACGAATACGTGGGCAACACGGAAGGCGAGGAGAACGGCGAATGGGTGCTGCTCGACCTCGGCGACGTGATCGTCCACGTGATGCTGCCCGCCACGCGCACGCATTACAATCTGGAAGAGCTGTGGGGCGCAGCCGAAGCGGCACGCGCCCGCCATATACAGGCGGATCACTAGTTTTTCGCTTCACAATACCAGGTGAAACTGCATCTGATCGCCGTCGGCCACAAGATGCCCGGCTGGATCAACACGGGCTACGACGACTATGCGCGCCGCATGCCGCCCGACCTGCCCTTGCTGCTCACCGAGATCAAGCCGGGCCATCGCGTGGCCGGGGAGGACGGTGCACGGGCGCGCCAGCTAGAGGCCGAGCGCATCCTGGCGGCGCTGCCTGCCGGCTGCGTGCCGGTGGTGCTCGACGAGCGCGGCACGCAGGCGACCACGCGCGAACTGGCCGTCTGGCTGGAGGGCTGGATGGCCGAGGGGGTGTCGCCTGCGTTCGTGGTCGGCGGTGCGGACGGCCTTGCCGACAGCGTGAAAGCGCGTGCGGGCAAATTGCTGGGGCTGTCGAAACTGACCTTGCCGCACGCGCTGGCGCGGGTAATGCTGGTCGAACAGTTGTATCGTGCCGTATGCATCATCAAAGGGCATCCCTACCACCGGGATTAAGGAAAATAACGGACATGCTGGTTGATAAACGGATCTATCTGGCTTCGCAATCGTCGCGGCGGCGCGAGCTCCTCAAGCAGATCGGGGTTGCCTACGATGTGCTGCCGCTGCGTGCCGTGGTCGGCCGCATGGACGTCGTCGAAACCCCGAACGCGGGCGAAGCCGCGACCGATTTTGTGCGGCGCATGGCGACCGCGAAAGCCGCCTGCGGCTGGAACGCGGTGGATACCCGCCACCTGCTGCGCTTTCCGGTGCTGGGTGCGGATACGGTGGTCGAACTGGACGGCGCCATCTTCGGCAAGCCGGCCGTGCGAACCGAGGCGTCGGCCATGCTGGCGCGGCTGTCCGGGCGCGAACACCAGGTGCACACCGCGGTGGCGGTGCAGCATGAAGACCGGCTGGAACTGCGCCTGTCGTCCAGCCGGGTCCGCTTCGCCCCCCTCGATGCCGCCACCATCACGCGCTACCTGGAAACCGGCGAATACCTCGGCAAGGCCGGCGCCTACGCCATCCAGGGACGCGCCGGCGCGTTTGCCGAACATATCGAAGGCAGCTACAGCGGCATCATGGGCTTGCCGTTATATGAAACAGCCGTTTTATTGAGAGCCTTCGGCATCGCCGTCTGAGGATTGCGGGCCATCCCACCATGAGCGAAGAAATCCTCGTCAACATCACCCCGCAGGAGACCCGCGTCGCCGTGCTGCACCTGGGCTCGGTGCAGGAACTGCACATCGAGCGCGCGCAATGCCGCGGGCTGGTGAGCAATGTCTATATGGGACGCGTGGTGCGCGTGCTGCCGGGGATGCAGTCGGCGTTCATCGACATCGGCCTCGAGCGCGCCGCCTTCCTGCACGTGGCCGACATCTGGGAAGTGCGCCACGGCAGCGAGCCGGAGCGCCCGATCGAGCAGATCCTGCACGAGAGCCAGAGCCTGATGGTGCAGGTGGTCAAGGACCCGATCGGCACCAAGGGCGCGCGGCTGTCCACCCAGATCAGTTTCGCCGGGCGCTATCTGGTGTATCTGCCGCAGGAAAGCCACATCGGCATTTCGCAGAAAATCGAAGGCGAGGAAGAGCGCGAACAGCTGCGCCAGAAGCTGCACCGGCTGATGCCGGCAGACGCCACCGGCGGCTTCATCGTACGCACCATGGCCGAAACCGCGGAAGACGCCGAAATGCAGGCCGACATCGACTACCTGCGGCGGCTGTGGAGCAACATCCAGGCGCGCGGCAACTGCGAGGTGCCGTGCCTGCTGTACCAGGATCTCGACCTGTCGCTGCGCGTGCTGCGCGACTTCGTCAACCGTAACACCACCCGCATCCTGATCGACTCGCGCGAGACCTATCAGCGCATGGCCGAGTTCGCGCAGAACTACACCGCTGCCGTGCTCGACAAGCTGCAGCACTTCAGCGCCGACCGGCCGCTGTTCGACCTGCATTCCATCGAGGACGAAGTCGCCAGGGCGCTGGGGCGGCGCGTCGACCTCAAGTCCGGCGGCTACCTCATCTTCGACCAGACCGAGGCGCTGACCACGGTCGACGTCAACACCGGCGGTTTCGTCGGCGCGCGCAACTTCGACGACACCATCTTCAAAACCAACCTCGAAGCCGCGCAGTCCATCGCGCGCCAGCTGCGCCTCAGGAACCTCGGCGGCATCATCATCATCGACTTCATCGACATGGACAACGCCGGGCACCAGGAAGCGGTGCTCACCGAGCTGAAAAAAACGCTGGCGCGCGACCCCACCCGCAGCACCGTCAGCGGCTTCTCCACGCTGGGGCTGGTAGAAATGACGCGCAAGCGCACCCGCGAGTCGCTGGCGCACATCCTGTGCGAGACGTGCCCCACCTGCGCCGGACGCGGCGAAATCAAAACCGCGCAGACCGTGTGCTACGACGTGCTGCGCGAGATCCTGCGCGAGGCGCGCCAGTTCGAGGCGCGGGAATACCGCATCGTCGCCTCGCAAAGCGTCATCGACCTGTTCCTCGACGAGGAGTCCGGCAGCCTCGCCCAGCTCATCGACTTCATCGGCAAGCCGGTATCGCTGCAGGTCGAAACGAGCTACCCACAGGAGCAGTACGACATTATCCTGCTGTGAGTCGGAAAGGCTTGATCCGCGAAGTACGCGAAGGAACGCGAAGGAGAAAACCCAAATTGGTTTTGGTTTTCTTCGCGCCTCTTCGCGTACTTCGCGGATAAAAGGTCTTTCATGAAAACTCGCCCGCCCGCCTACTGGCACACCGCCTGCGCTGAACTCGCCGCCGCCGACCCGGTGATGGCCGCGCTCATCGCGCGCTATCCAGACGCCATCCTCGCCAATCGCGGCGACCCCTTCCAGACCCTGGCGCGCGCCATCGTCGGCCAGCAGATTTCGGTCAAGGCCGCCGACAGCGTGTGGGCGCGCTTCGCCGCCTACGCGCAGACCGTCAGCCCCGAGCACATCGCCATCCTGGAACTCGACGCACTCGCCGCTTGCGGCCTGTCGCGGCGCAAGGCCGAATACCTGCGCGATCTGGCCGGCCATTTTGCCGACGGCCGCATCGATCCTGCGCGCTGGACGGCGCTGGAGGACGAAGCGGTGATCGCCGAACTCGTCGACGTGCGCGGCATCGGCCGCTGGACCGCCGAGATGTTCCTCATCTTCAGCCTGCGCCGTCCCGACGTCTGGCCGGTCGACGACATCGGCCTGCAAAAGGCTGTCGCCCTGCACTATCTCGAAGGCGAACGCCCCACGCCGAAAATCCTGCGCCAGCACGGCGAGCGCCACGCACCCTGGCGCACCGTCGCCACCTGGTATCTGTGGCGCAGCCTGGATCCGGTGGTGGTGCAATATTGATTGTGTGGCTTTATCTAGGCTATGTCACTGTTGGTCGTTGGAGTCATGTCTGCCCCTTTTGATGAAGACCCCTCCCACAGGAGTGTGCTGTTGTGGGAGGGCCGCCCCCGGCCCGAAGCCGTGGGGATTGCATCGGTACGAAATTCGGGGCGAGGGCGCCCGTGCGTGGTTGTTACCGACTTGTCGGCTTTACAACCACGGCCTACTCCTTGCGGGTGCTCCCACAATGCCAGCCCGTGTTGCCGGGGACTTTGCGAGGAACAACACTTAACGGTGAAAGAGGCTTTATCTAACGTTTGATGGCGCGTGTGGGAAGACCGCTACTGTTAAGGGTTGTACGATGCCTGCCCCCACGCGCAGGCCTGGCAGTACGCGAGGAGCCCAGCGGGCAGGCGTCGGACAAGCCTTAACACGAGGCGTCGTCGGAGTACGCTTGTAGCTGCGAGAGGGATCCCGCTGAACGGTCTTAGAAGGGATTCTGAATCTCAAGTGGTTAAACTGAGTTCCGCCAGCACCGGCGCATGATCCGAGGGCCGCTCCAGCTTGCGCATGTCGCGGTCGATGGTGGCGGCGGTGCAGGCGGCGGCGAGGGGCGTGGACAGCAGGATGTGGTCGATTCTGAGGCCGTGGTTGCGGCGGAAACCCATCATGCGGTAGTCCCACCAGCTATAGCTTTTTTCGGGCTGATCGAACAGGCGGAAGCTGTCCTGTAAACCCAGCGCCAATAGATTGCGAAAGCGCTCGCGTTCCGGTTCCGACACCAGCACGCTGTCCTTCCATGCCTCCGGATCGTGCACGTCGCGGTCTTCCGGCGCGACGTTGTAGTCGCCGAGCACGGCGAGCTTGGGATGGCGCGCCAGTTCGTCCTTCAGCCAAGCGGTGAGCGCGTCGAACCAGGCGAGCTTGTAGGGGTATTTGTCGGAATCGAGGCTCTGGCCGTTGGGGCAGTACACGCACACCAGCCGCACGCCGTCGACGGTGGCGGCGATGACGCGTTTCTGTTCGTCCTCGTATCCCGGGATGCCGACGCTGATGTCGGTGAGTTCGCTGCGGCTGACGAGGGCGACGCCGTTATAGGTTTTTTGCCCGGCGAAGGCGACGTGGTAGCCGGCGGCTTCCAGCTCGGCGACCGGGAAATTGTCGTCGGTGAGCTTGGTTTCCTGCAGGCATACCGCGTCGGGCTGGCGGGTGGCGAGAAAGTCCAGCAACTGAGGCAGGCGGACCTTGAGGGAGTTGACGTTCCAGGCGGCAATTTTCATGGCGCCGAGTGTAGCGCATACGATTCCACATGGGCTTTAGCCGATAGTGGATCGGAGTCCTTTAGGGCATACGATTCCACATGGGCTTTAGCCTGTGGTGGATCGGAGTTCTTTTGGGTAAGCGCCGATTAATTCGATGGCTGTCATTGCAGCGAAGCAATCCAGCGTATTGAACAAGCGGGAATTTCTGGATTGCCGCGTCGCTGCGCTCCTCGCAATGGCAAATTAATCGGCGCTTTCTTAGGGCAGCGGCGTCGGCTGGTGCGATCTTCAGGGGGCGGCTGGCGCCGGAGTCACGGCGGTTTGCGGCGCCGGCTTGCGGCCGGGCGGGGCGGATTTTGGATAGCCGGCGCGATCCAGCATGGCCTGCCACTGGCCGGTTTCAAAGCCGTCGATCTTGTCGCTGCCGACCACCAGCACGGGCACGCTCAGGCGCCCGGTGAGCTTTTGCAGTTCGGACTGGGATTCGGGGCTGGCCTGCGGATCCTTGCTGCTGAAGGGCACGCCGCGCTCGGTGAGCAGTTGCCGCGCCTGGTCGCAGGGGGCGCCGCAGGCGCTGGCATACAGGGTGACCGGGTTTTTCTCGCGTGCGGTTTTGACGGCGTAGGATTCGCCGACTTCGATGAGGTTGCCCTTGAACGATTTTTGCTGGGCGTTGTGGATGCTGGGCGGCGGCGGCTGGTCGCTGTACACCGTGCGGCCCTGCGCGTCCTTCCACTGGTAGATCTGGGCGGCGGCGAGTGGCGCGCTTGCCGTCCCGATCAAGATGGCCGTCAAGATGAATGCTCGTTGCATGCTGCGCTCCTGGAAGACATAAACCTTCGCTATAACGGCCACCGCGAGACGAAGCTTTACCCGCAAGGGACAGACAGCGCTTGCAGTAGCCGCTGGCTGGTTCAAGCCATGCCGTTGTGGCGCAGCAGGGCGTCGATGGTCGGCTCGCGGCCGCGGAAGGCCTTGAAGGATTCGAGCGCCGGGCGCGCACCGCCCTGGGCCAGGATTTCGCTCCAGAAGCGATGGCCGACTTCGGGATTCAGCACGCCGCCGTAGCCTCCGGCCTCGTCCTCGAACAGCGCGTAGGCGTCGGCGGAGAGCACTTCCGCCCACTTGTAGCTGTAGTAGCCGGCCGCGTAGCCGCCGGCGAAGATGTGCGAAAAGTTGTTGGGGAAGCGGTTATAGGCCGGCGGCACGATGAGCGCGACCTTCTTGCGGATGTCGTCGATCAGGTCCAGCGCGGTGCGCGGGCCGTTGGGGTCGAAGTCGTCGTGCAGGTGCATGTCGAAGCTGGCGAATTCGATCTGGCGCAGGGTCTGCAGGCCGGACTGGAAGTTCTTCGCCGCCAGCATCCTGTCGAACAGCGCGCGCGGCAGCGGCTCGCCGGTGTCGACATGCGCAGTCATGTGTTTCAGCACATCCCATTCCCAGCAGAAGTTCTCCATGAACTGGGAGGGCAGCTCGACCGCGTCCCATTCGACGCCGTTGATGCCGGACACGCCGAGCTCCTCGATCTGGGTGAGCAGATGATGCAGGCCGTGGCCGGCCTCGTGGAACAGGGTGATGACCTCGTCGTGGGTGAACAGCGCCGGCTTGTCGCCCACCGGTCCGGAGAAATTGCAGTTGAGATAGGCCACCGGGGTCTGGATGCCGTCGTCCTTTTTGCGACGGGTGATGACGTCGTCCATCCAGGCGCCGCCGCGCTTCGAGGCGCGCGCGTACAGATCGAGATAGAACTGGCCGACGCGCTGGCCGCTGTGGTCGGCGAGCGTGTAGAACTTGACGTCGGGGTGCCACGTAGGCGCGCTGTCCTCGCGCACGTGCAGGCCGTAGAGCGTCTCGATCAGGCGGAACAGGCCGGCCAGCACGCGCGGCTCAGGGAAGTACTGCTTCACTTCCTGGTCGGAGAAGCTGTAGCGGGCGACGCTGAGTTTTTCCGACACGTAGGTGGTGTCCCACGCCTGCAGCTCAGCGAGGCCCAGTTCGTCGCGGGCGAAGGCTTTCAGCTCTTCGAAGTCCTTTTCGGCATAGGGGCGGGCGCGGACGCCGAGCTCGTCGAGGAAGGTCAGCACCTCGGCCGGGGTGTCGGCCATCTTGGCTGCCAGCGACACCTCGGCGTAGCTTTTGAAACCGAGCAGTTCGGCGGCCTCGCGGCGCAGTCTGAGGATGCTGCCGATCAGCGGCGTGTTGTCGAGTTCGGGCTTGCCGAATTCGGAGGCGCGGGTGACGTAGGCGCGGTAGAGGATCTGGCGCAGTTCCCGGCTGTCGGCGTACTGCATCACCGGCAGGTAGGACGGCATCTGCAGGGTGAACTTCCAGCCGGTGGTGCCGGCGGCTTCGGCCGCAGCGCGCGCGGTCTCCAGCACGTCGTCGGGAATGCCGGCAAGCTCGTCCTTGTCGTCGATGATGAGCGCGTAGTCGTTGGTGGCGTCGAGCAGGTTTTCCTCGAACCTGGTGGACAGTTTTGCTTCTTCTTCCTGTATCTGCTTGAAGCGTGCCTTCTTGTCGGCTGGCAGTTCGGCGCCACCGAGGCGGAAGTCGCGCAGCTCGTTGTCGACGATCTTCTGGCGCGGGGCGGACAGCGCGGCGAAATCGGGGCTTGCCTTCAGTGCCTTGTATTTGGCGAACAGGGCCTCGTTCTGCCCCAGTTCGGCGTCATAGACGGTGATTTTTGGCTGGTTGGCATTGTAAACCTCGCGCAGTTCGGGCGAATCCATCACCGAATGCAGGTGCGACACCGGGCCCCAAGCGCGTCTCAGTTTTTCATCAGCGTCGTCGAGCGGGGCGGCGAAAGCGTCCCATTCGGCCGGGGTGTCGGCGGCTTCCGCGCGCGCTACCGCCGCGCGGCAGTCGGCCAGCAGCTGGTCGATGGCGGGGGTGACGTATTCGGGCTTGAATTCGGCGAAGCGGGGCAGACCGGAAAAATCGAGCAGGGGATTCATGGCGGCATTCGGGAATGGAGGGACAGGGGAATTATACTTTCGGCTTATAAATGGATTTTCAACCCCATGACAGGCAAGGTTTACGCGCAGCCGCTGGCGCCGCATCACGCTGTCGCCCCGACCCTCGCCGCCGGCGCGTGGGTGCATCCGCGCGCCACGGTGATCGGCGAAGTCAGCCTCGGCCGCGACGCCTCGGTGTGGCCGGGCGCGGTGATCCGCGGCGACGTCAACTCGATCGCCATCGGCGAGGCGAGCAACATCCAGGACAACAGCGTGCTGCACGTATCGCACAAGACGCCAGCCAACCCGGCGGGCGGATCGCTCGTCATCGGCGCGCGCGTCACCGTCGGCCATACGGTTATCCTGCACGCCTGCACCATCGGGGACGAATGCCTGATCGGCATGGGCAGCATCCTCCTCGACCGCGCGGTGGTGCAGAAGCACGTCCTGCTGGGCGCCGGCTCGCTGGTGCCGGAAGGCAAGATCCTCGAATCCGGCTATCTGTATCTGGGCCGTCCAGCGAAAATGGTGCGCCCGCTGACCGCAGAAGAAATTGCCTATTTCAGCTATTCCGCCGAGCACTATGTAGCGCTGGCACGGTCATACTCGCCCTGATTCCTGATTCCTGATTCCTGACCCCTGACCTCATGAAATTCGCCAAACCCGCTCTGATCGCCGTCGCCGTGCTCGCCCTCGTGGGCGCGCTTTTCTTCGCCCTGATGGACAGGCCCAGCGCGCCGGCGGTCACCTTCACCACGCTGGAAGGCAAGCCCATCGTCCTCGACGAACTGCGCGGCAAGGTGGTGCTGGTCAATTTCTGGGCAACCTCGTGCCCCGGCTGCATCAAGGAAATGCCGGACATGGTCGAAAGCTACGAGCTGTACCGCGACCGCGGCTTCGAAATCGTCGCAGTGGCGATGAGTTACGATCCGCCCAATTACGTGCTGAATTTTGTGCAGACGCGGCAGTTGCCGTTTCCGGTCGCGCTCGACGTCGACGGCGCACATGCGCGCGCCTTCGGCAACGTGCAGCTCACGCCCACCACCTTCATCATCGGCAAGGACGGCCGCATCCTCGAACAGAAGCTGGGCGAGCTCGATTTCGCCCGGCTGAACGCCCTGCTGGACCGGGAGCTGTCGTGATCAGGTTTCTGGTCGCAGCCTCGTTGCTGCTGATGCTGGGCGCGTGCAGCCCGCTTCCCGCGCAGCCTGCCGCCGGCAAGCCCTCGCCGGCCGGGCCGCCGCCCCCGCCAATGCCGGACGACCGCATCGTCTGTCCGGCCGATGTCAAGCTGTGCCCCGACGGCAGCTACGTCAGCCGCGACCCGGCCCGTGGCTGCGCGTTCAATCCCTGCCCGGGCGAACGCACCCAATAAACTTTTTCTGGATTTTGATTCATGGCGCAATACGTTTATTCCCTCAACCGGGTCGGCAAGATCGTGCCGCCGAAGCGGCAGATTCTGAAAGACATTTCCCTCAGCTTTTTCCCCGGCGCCAAGATCGGCCTCTTGGGCCAGAACGGCTCCGGCAAGTCCTCGCTGATCCGCATCATGGCCGGGGTGGACCGCGACTTCGAGGGCGAGGCGATCCCGATGCCGGGCATCCGCATCGGCTATCTGGCGCAGGAACCGCAGCTCGATCCCGCGCACACGGTGCGCCAGGCGGTGGAAGCCGGGCTGGGCGAGATCGTCGGAGCCAAGGCCCGGCTCGATGAAATCTACGCCGCCTACGCCGAGCCCGATGCCGACTTCGATGCGCTGGCCGAGGAGCAGGCGCGCTGCGAGGCGATTCTTGCCACCGCCGGCGCCGACCTCGACACCCAGATGGAAATCGCCGCCGATGCGCTGCGCTTGCCGCCCTGGGATGCGCTGGTCGGCACCCTGTCGGGCGGCGAAAAGCGCCGCGTTGCGCTGTGCCAGCTCTTGCTGTCCAACCCCGACATGCTGCTGCTCGACGAGCCGACCAACCACCTCGACGCCGAATCGGTCGACTGGCTGGAGCAGTTCCTGGTGCGCTATCCGGGGACGGTCGTGGCGGTGACGCACGACCGCTACTTCCTCGATAACGCCGCCGAGTGGATTCTCGAACTCGACCGCGGCCACGGCATTCCGTGGAAGGGCAACTACACCAGCTGGCTGGAGCAGAAAGAAGCGCGGCTGGAAACCGAGGGCAAGCAGGAACTTGGCCGCATCAAGACGATGAAGCAGGAGCTCGAATGGGTGCGGCAGAATCCCAAGGCGCGCCAGGCCAAATCGAAAGCGCGGCTGGCGCGTTTCGAGGAACTCAATTCGGTCGAATACCAGAAGCGCAACGAGACGCAGGAAATCTTCATCCCGGTCGGCGAGCGGCTGGGCGACAAGGTGATCGACTTCCACAACGTGACGAAATCCTTCGGCGACCGCCTGCTGATCGACGACCTGAGCTTTTCGGTGCCGCCCGGCGCCATCGTCGGCATCATCGGCCCCAACGGCGCCGGCAAGTCGACTTTCTTCAAGATGATCACCGGCCAGGAAAAGCCGGACAGCGGAGAAGTCGAGATCGGCCAGACGGTGAAGCTCGCCTACGTCGACCAGAGCCGTGACGCCTTGAGCGCCGACAAGACCGTGTTCGACGAGGTCGCCGAAGGCCGCGACATCCTCACCGTCGGCCGCTACGAGACGCCGTCGCGCGCCTACCTCGGCCGCTTCAACTTCAAGGGCGGCGACCAGCAGAAGCGCGTCGGCAATCTTTCGGGCGGCGAGCGCGGGCGCCTGCACATGGCGAAGACGCTGATCGCCGGCGGCAACGTGCTGCTGCTCGACGAACCGTCGAACGACCTCGACGTGGAAACCCTGCGCGCGCTGGAAGACGCATTGCTGGAATTCGCCGGCTGCGTGCTGGTGATCTCGCACGACCGCTGGTTCCTCGACCGCATCGCCACCCACATCCTCGCCTTCGAGGGCGACTCGCAAGTGGTGTTCTTCCCCGGCAACTACCAGGAATACGAGGCCGACAAGAGGAAGCGCCTGGGCGAGGAAGGCGCCAAGCCCAGGCGCATCCGCTACAAGCCGATCAGCCGGTAATGGAAGTGTTTCTGCGATGATCCTGGCAAGCCTGGCCGACGCTGGTCGCTACGCCGCCCTGCACCCCTTGTTCGCGCGCGCCTTCGATTTCCTGCGCAGCACGGATTTGAAGGCACTGGCGCCGGGCAGGCATGCAATCCAGGGCGAGCAGCTGTTCGCCATCGTCGAGGCGTGTGCTGGTCGCACACGGGCAGAGGCGCAACTGGAATGCCACCGCCGCTACATCGACATCCAGCTGGTGCTCGAAGGCGTCGACGAGATGGGCTGGAAGCCGCTGGCCGAATGCGCGGACCCGGCGACGGACTACGACGACGCGCGCGACATCCGCTTTTTCAACGACGTGCCGGCAAGCTGGATCGCCACGCCGCCGGGGTCGTTCTGCCTGTTTTTCCCCGACGACGCGCACGCGCCGCTGGTGAGCGCGGGCATGATCCGCAAGGTGGTGGTGAAAATTGCCGCTCAATAATGCGGCGGAATTTCGTCGCGCGGCGTGTTCACCTCGTCCGGCCGCGCGTCCTGCAGTCGCTGGTGCAGCAGGCGCAACTGCTGTTGCATCGAATCGAGTTGCCCCTGCTGGCGGATCACCGTCTGGTTGAGCGTGTCGAGCAGGTCCTCGGCGAAGGCGAGCTTGGTTTCGAGTTCGGTGAGACGGGATTCGGTCATGGCTGTCTGGCTTCGGCGAGCAAGGGGGCGACGAGTTTTTCGAGGCGGGGGTAATGCACCTGACCGGCGATCTTGTGGCGGATGCGCCCCTCGGCATCGACGATGAACGAGGTGGGCACGCTCGCCACGTTGCCGAAGGCGGCGGCCACCGAGGCATTGGTCGGCGCGGCCATGAAGGCGTAGTCCTTGTCCTGCATCCAGGCAGCGATTTTCTCCGGCGTGTCGTCGACGCTGATCGAGATGACCTCGAAGCCGCGGTCGCGATGGTCTTTCCAGAAGCTGTCGATCGCCGGTTTTTCCTTGCGGCAGGAGGGGCACCAGGTCGCCCAGAAGTTCACCAGCACCACCTTTCCCTTGAGTTCGTCGCTGCTCAGTGCCTGGCCGTCGGGCAGGGTCACGGCCCAGGGGGGCGCAGCATGGTTTTCCTCGTTGACGGTAGCCGGCGGGCGAAACCACAGATACGCGATCAAACCCAGTAAAATCAGGGTCAACGGACTCGGCGTCCATTTCTTGGCGGCCTTTATTTTCTTGGGAGCTTGTCTATCCATGCTGTGGCTGAAATCGTTTCATATCGTGATGGTGGTGAGCTGGTTCGCCGGGCTGTTCTATCTGCCGCGCATCTTCGTCAACCTGGCGATGGAAACCCACGACGCGGCGTATGACCGCCTGCTGATCATGGCACGCAAATTGTATCGTTTCGTGTCGCCCATCATGTGGCTGACGCTGATCACCGGTTTCTGGCTGTGGTTTGCGTATTTCCCGATCGACATGAACTGGATGTGGGCGAAGCTCGCGCTGGTCGCGGGGCTGGTCGGCTACCACCATGTCTGCAAAAGCCTGTTGCGCCAGTTCGAAGCCAAACAGAACACCAAGTCGCATGTTTGGTTCCGCTGGTTCAATGAAATACCGGTGATCGTGCTGCTGGTGGTGGTACTGCTGGTGGTGCTGAAGCCGTTTTAACTTTTTTTCATCCGCGAAGGACGCGAAGGGACGCGAAGAAAACCTCAAGACATACTGGTTTTTACTTCGCGTTTCTTCGCGTCCTTCGCGGATAAACGATTTTTGTTGGTTCCGCTGGTTCAATGAAATACCGGTGATCGTGCTGCTGGTGGTGGTACTGCTGGTGGTGCTGAAGCCGTTTTAACTTTTTTTCATCCGCGAAGGACGCGAAGGGACGCGAAGAAAACCTCAAGACATACTGGTTTTTACTTCGCGTTTCTTCGCGTCCTTCGCGGATAAACGATTTTTGAGAGTATTGCTTGAAACCCGAATCCCGCCGCACCAAAACGCCGCATCCCGTTCGCCCCGAGCGCGAGGCCTTGCCACCTGCCAGCCATTTCGCCACCTGTCCGCGTGGGCTGGAGGCGCTGCTCGAAACCGAGCTTGCGGCCGCCGGCGCACAGGTGGTGCGCCAGGTGCCGGCCGGCGTGCTGTTCATGGCCGACGCGGTCGCCGAGATGCGCGTCAACCTCAACTCGCGCATTGCCACCCGCATCCTGCGCAAGGTCGGATTCACCCGCTACCGCAAGGAAGAGCACATCTACCGCGCCGCGCTCGACCTGCCGTGGCCGGACTGGTTCGACGTGAAGAAAACCATCGCGGTGAAGGTCGGCGCGCAGAACGCGCCGCTGAAAAGCCTCAACTTCATCACGCTGAAAATCAAGGACGCGATCTGCGACCGCTTCCGCGAGGAAACGCATGAACGCCCGAGCGTCGACACGGAAGCGCCCGACGTGCCGGTGTATGCGTTCTTCACGTCCGACGCGGTGACCTTCTATCTCGACACCTCGGGCGAGCCGCTGTTCAAGCGCGGTTTCAAGCGCGAGGCGAGCGCGGCGTCGATCAAGGAAAACCTTGCCGCCGGACTCCTGCTGCTGTCCGGCTGGGAGCCCGGCACGCCGCTGCTCGACCCGATGTGCGGCGCCGGCACCATCCTGCTTGAGGCGGCCGACATGGCGCTGAACCGGGCACCGGGACGGGGGCGCCATTTCGCCTTCGAGCATTACCGCGATTTCGATGCCAAGCTGTGGCAGCGCATCAAGATGGATGCGCAGGCGCAGGAAAAGCCGCTCGCCCGCCTGCCCATTTTCGGCGCCGACCAGGACCGCTGGGTGCTCGACAAGGCGCGCAACAACCTCGAAGCCGCCGGTTATGCGGAGGTGATCGAGCTGAGCGTGTCCGATGTGCTGGAATTGAAGCCGCCGACGCCGGCCGGCACCATCGTCACCAACCCGCCCTACGGCGAACGGCTGGGCGAAGCCGAGGATCTGGCCGAGTGGTACCCGCGCTTAGGCGACTGGCTGAAGAAGAATTTTTCCGGCTGGGAGGCGTGGATCATTTCCGGCGATCCCCTGCTGCCGAAGCTGCTCGGCCTCAAGGCCAGCCGCCGCATTCCGCTGTTCAACGGCCCGATCGAAACCCGCTTCCTGCAATACAAAATCGTTGCAGGGACGATGCGGCCTGACAAGCCTGCCGCGAGCTGACCGCACCACTCACAGCGGTATGGCAGCATGACCAAACTCACCCTCAGCCAGCTTTCCAGCCTGCTGTTCCGCGCCTGCGACGACCTGCGCGGCAATATGGACGCCTCGGAGTACAAGGAATACATCTTCGGTATGTTGTTCCTGAAGCGGCTTTCCGATCTGTTCGACCAGGAACGCGAGCAGCTCGCCCGTGACCTCAAGGCCAAGGGCATGGCGGAGGCGATCATCGCCACCCAGCTCGCCAATCCCGACAAGTACACTTTCTTCGTCCCGCAGGACGCGCACTGGTCGACGATCCGCCACCTCAAGACCAACGTCGGCACTGCGCTCAACAAGGCGCTCGAAGCGCTGGAAGACGCCAACGTCGATGCCCTGCAGGATGTGTTGAAGCACATCAACTTCAACAAGAAGATCGGGAGCCGCACCCTCGACGACGACACCCTTGCCAACTTCATCCAGAACTTCGAAAAAATCCCGCTGCGCGACGAGAACTTCGAGTTCCCCGACCTGCTGGGCGCGGCCTACGAATACCTGATCAAGTTCTTCGCCGACTCCGCCGGCAAGAAGGCGGGGGAGTTCTACACCCCGGCGGACGTGGTGCGCACCCTGGTCGAAATCGTCGATCCGCAGCCCGGCATGAGCATTTACGACCCGACCGTCGGGTCGGGCGGCATGCTCATCCAGACCCGCGACTACATCCGCGAATGCGGCGGCGACCCGCGCGACCTGTCTCTGTTCGGGCAGGAGAGCATGGGCACCACCTGGTCCATCTGCAAGATGAACATGCTGCTGCACGGCATCGACCATGCCGTCATCCGCCAGGAAGACACCCTGCGCCGTCCGCAGCACAAGGCCGAGAGCAACGAGCTGATGCGTTTCGACCGCGTGCTCGCCAATCCGCCCTTCAGCCAGAACTACATCAAGAAGGACATCGAATACCCCGGCCGCTTCGCCGTCTGGATGCCCGAAAAGGGCAAGAAGGCCGACCTCATGTTCGTGCAGCACATGCTCGCCGTGCTCAAGGCCGACGGCAAGATGGCCACCGTCATGCCGCACGGCGTGCTGTTCCGTGGCGGCGAGGAGAAGGAAGCGCGCAAGCACTTCATCGAACGCGGCTGGCTGGAAGCCGTCATCGGCCTGCCCGCCGGGCTGTTCTACGGCACCGGCATCCCCGCCTGCGTGCTGGTGATGAACAAGCAGGGCGCGCGAGACCGTAAACACGTCATCTTCATCAACGCCGACCGCGAATACCGCGAAGGCAAGGCGCAAAACTTCCTGCGCCCGGAAGACCTCTCCAAGATCGTGCACGTTTACCGCAGCCTCGCCCAGGGCGGGCCGGATGTGCCCGCCTACGCCCGCCGCGTGCCGGTGGAAGACATCGCCGCCGAAGACTTCAACTGCAACATCCGCCGCTACGTCGACAACGCCCCGCCGCCCGAGCCGCACGACGTGCGCGCCCACCTGCACGGCGGCGTGCCGGTGGCGGAAATCGATGCGCTGTCCCGCTACTGGCTCAATTACCCCGGTCTGCGCGAACGCTGTTTCGAGCCGCGTAACGCCCCCTCTCCCTTGAGGGGAGAGGGCCGGGGAGAGGGTGGGATAACCCTCTACGCCGACTTCGCCCCCGAAATCGCCGACCGCCGCGCCATCGCCGAAATCGTCAAAACCGACCCCGGCGTAGCCGCCGCCCACGCCGCTTTCCTGCAAACCCTGGAAACCTGGTGGCAAGCCAGCCTGCCGCTGGTCGTGGCCTTGGCACCCACCAACGGCCAGAAAGGCAACGTCTACGCCCTGCGCCGCGCCCTGCTCGCCAGCATCGAACAAGCCTTCGCCGGCAACGCCCTGCTCACCGGCCACCAGATCCGCGGCGCCTTCGCCCGCTATGTGGACGACCTCAAGGCCGACCTCAAATCCATCGCTGCCAGCGGCTGGGGACCGGAACTGATCCCCGACGCCGACATCCTCGCCAGCCAGTTCCCCGAGCTGCTGGCCGAGATGGAGCAGAAGCGCCTGCGCCTGGCCGAACTCGCCGCCCTGCTCGCCGCCGCCGATGAAGAGGACTACGAAGACAGTGACGACAGCGGCGTGCTGCCCGGCGACGAAGTCAAAGCCCTCAAGGCCAAGCTGAAAGAAGCCAGGGCCAGCGCCAAGCTCGCCAAAAAGGAAGGCGACAAGAGCGAGCTGGCCACCAATCTGGCCGAAGCCGACGCAATCGAAAAACGCCTCGCCCGCCACAAGGCGCTGGAAGACGAAGCCCGGCAACTCAAGATGGAGCTGCGCGCCACCGAGAAAAAGCAGGAAGACCTCGTCGCTGCCGCCCGCGAAAAAATCAGCACCGACGAAGCCAAGGGCGTGATCCTGGAACGCCTGCACCGCCTGCTGCTGCAAACCTATGAAGGTTACCTGCGCGCCGACCAGCGCGCCTGCACCGCCGCGCTGGAAAACCTGCACGGCAAGTACGCCGTCACGGCGAAACAGATCGAGGCGAAGCGCGATGCGGCGGCGGCGAAGCTGAAGGGGTTTTTGTTGGAGTTGGGGTATGAGTGAGTGGACTGAGGAATCACTTGGTCGTCTCGCAAGCATCGAAATCGGAGGAACTCCATCGCGGGATATTCCGGCGTTTTGGGCGAGCGAAAACGGCGAAGGATTTCCTTGGGTTTCTATCGCCGATCTTGGGCCGAGATTTGTCTCGGCCACCAAAGAACGTATTACAGAGCTTGGCGTTCTTTTGTCGAATGTGAAGCCAGTCCGGAGCGGCACGCTGATGATGAGCTTCAAGCTCACCATCGGTCGCGCTGGAATTGCTGCTCGCGACTTGTACACCAACGAAGCGATCGCCGCCTTTGTTCCAATGCCGCGAACGGTCGATAGCGGCTTTCTCTATTACCTGTTGCCGCCTGTTGCGCGTAATGCCGTCACCGACGTTGCAATTAAAGGCAGCACACTCAATAAGCAAACACTCTCGAAGCTAAAGCTGCGCTTCCCGAAGGACATGCAGCAGCAACGCCGCATCGCCGAAATCCTGTCCACCCTGGACGAAGCGATAGAGCAGACCGAGGCGCTGATTGCGAAGCATCAGCAGATCAAGGCGGGGCTGATGCACGACCTGTTCACCCGCGGCGTCACCCCCGACGGCCACCTCCGCCCCACCCGCAAGCAAGCCCCCGACCTCTACAAAGAATCCCTGCTTGGGTGGATTCCGAAGGAGTGGGAGGTGATCTCCATTGCTGATGCTTTTGAGATTCAGCTCGGAAAGATGCTGAATAAGCTCGCCAAGACGGGAAAATGGACCGCTCCTTACTTGGGGAATCGTGCAGTCCAGTGGGACTTCGTTGACTGTATGGCGATAGAAGAGATGGACTTCACTACCGCCGAGCGGCAGAAATTTTCACTTGAATGCGGCGATTTGTTGGTGTGCGAAGGTGGAGATGTGGGGCGGACAGCGATGTGGCGGGGAGAAATCGAGGGTTGTTACTATCAAAAAGCCATCCACAGACTCAGGCCGAAATCAGAGCGCGCTTTACCTGCATTCATGCTTCGGTTTATGAGGTTTGCAAGAGAAAGTGGCTACTTCCGAGAGTTCACGTCGCAATCAAGCATTGCGCACCTCACGCAAGAGAAGTTGGGCGTTATGCCAATGCTGCTTCCAAAGCCAGAGGAACAAAACCGTATTGCTGAACGATTTGATGCACACGATGAACTTATCCAAAGCGAACAGACGAAACTAACCAAACTCCGCCAGCAAAAACACGGCCTCATGCACGACCTCCTGACCGGCCGCGTGCGCGTGCCGCCAGCCAAGATTATGGAGGACTCGACTATGGCCTATGCGCCCTCTGACCTGGAGTTGAACACATGACTGAGGAGGCCGGAACGAATCCGTTTTCCGCAGTTGATGCAACGCTAGGTTACCTCTATCAGGTGCGGTCGGCTTTGCTCTGGGCCTTACGCAGGTTGAAGGGTGAACCCGATTTTCTTGTGTCGGTTGAGACGCTCGACGACGTAACTTTCGAAACTACGGTGGGCGACGCTACTGACCTGCTCCAGACAAAGCACCACCGCAAGGGAGCCGCGTCCCTGACAGATGCCAGCCCCGATCTCTGGAAGACGCTCAGGATATGGTTCGAGGGTCAGGCGTCCGGGCAAATACCGCCGAACGCGAACCTGTATCTTGTAACCACCGGTACGGCCCCTGACGGTACAGTGGCTTCGCGGCTCCGAGCGACATCTCGCGACGTTCCGGCGGCCAAACAAGCCCTAGACGCCACTGCATCATCATCCACGAACCAAGCCAACAAGAGCGCCTATGAGGCGTACCTCAAAGCAAGCTCTGCCGAGCGCACAGCGGTTCTCGACAGGGTAACGATCATCGATGCCGCGCCGACGGTCGCAGATCTCGATGGCGAACTCCGGCAAGAAGTTTTTTGGGCAGCAGGCAAGGAACACCATGGGGCGTTTCTCGATAGGCTCGAAGGCTGGTGGCTACGGCGGGTGCTCCGTCAGCTGACCGACGCAGCTCAGAACAGAGTCGGGTCCGCCGAACTTGAAGCACAGATGTCAGACTTGCGCGAACAATTCAAGCAAGAAGCACTACCGATTGATGATGATCTTCTTGAGTTCACACTCGACGACGCGACCAAGGCTGCCCATGAGGACTCCACCTTTGTCAGGCAACTCGAGATCATCAAGGCCGGGAAACGCCGCATCGCAGCAGCCATTCGTGACTACTACCGGGCTTTCGAGCAGCGATCCCGGTGGCTTCGGGATGACCTGATCGTCGGTCTGGACCTGCACAAGTACGAGAAGCGCCTTTCAGAAGAATGGGAAATCGTCTTCGAAGCGATGCGTGATGACCTCTGTGACGCCGCCACAGACGAGGCCAAGGAGCAGGCAGCACGCTCGGTGTTGGCGTGGGCTGAACGCACGACAATCCCGATCAGGCCAAGCGTGATTGAGCCATTTCTGTGTCGTGGTTCCCTGCACTTGCTAGCCGATAATGCGCGGATCGGGTGGCATCCGGAGTTTCGCAACCGACTCGCGTCTCTCCTGCATACCAAGGGGGTAAGCTCATGACTTCCTGGTCGCAACGGTCACACGAGGAACGGGTTCTTCTGAATCCAGGCTTCTGCGCGAATCTTATCTGGCACGCTGCACGTGGATACGCAGGCGATGGGGATAGCGCACTGTCGTTCGAGGAATCGTTCCTGGTGCTGCCATTTGTGCTTCACCGCGAGACACGGGAGGGATTGCCTCGCTCCAGCCGCACCTCACTGGCAGTATGGCTCGATGAGAATCCCTTGGCGCGTAGCAGAGTAGCAAGTCGTGCTCAGATGTTGGTTCCGTTTACCAAGGAGGCTCTGACCTTTGGTGGGGTGCATGGCTTCATCCGGCTTGAGGGAGGAAGACTGCGCGCAGAGGTGGCTTGGAAGAAGGCTGTGAACCGGGCACTCAAGGAGTCGAGTGACGAGGTCAGGAGCTGCACCAAGCGGGCGGATTTCATTGGGAAGTGGTTCGCCCAGGCCGGCAGCGCAGCAACCATTTTCGCTCTGATAGGAGTGCGCCCATGACGATGCAGATATTGGATATTGTTGTTTTTAGCCATCACGGGAAGCAGCGTGTTCTTTCGCTGAACAGTGGCGCGGTGAACATCATCACAGGCGCGTCGAAAACCGGGAAGTCCGCTCTTGTAGACATCGTTGATTACTGCTTCGGCGCAGGCGAGTGCAGAGTGCCGGAGGGTCCCATTCGGAGGTCTGTATCATGGTTCGGGCTGCGGCTCCAGCTCGATAGCGGCCAGGCTTTCGTCGCTAGGCGTTGTCCCGGCCCGCGTGCGGCCTCCAGCGAGGACTGCTTCGTAGAGGTTGGAAACACTGTCGAGATTCCGGAGGCGGGCGCTCTTAGGCAGACCACGAATACAAAGGGGCTCGGTGCGCTCCTCACGAGTTGGTCTGGTATCCACGACAACCTTCACGAGCCTCCCCCGGGACAGACACGACAAGCTCTTTCGGCTAACGTGCGTCACGCTCTCGCGCTGTGCTTCCAGCCACAGGACGAGATAATCCGGCGCCAGCAGCTCTTTCATGGCACATCGGACAATTTTGTCGAGCAGGCGCTCAAGGATACGTTGCCGTACTTTCTCGGCGCAGTCGACGACGAATATGTGCGTAAGCACGAGGAACTTCGGCGATTGAGGGGGCAGCTTCGGGCGTGCGAAAGGCAGTTGACGGAACTGAAGGCTCTCAGCGGAGATGGGATCAGCAAGGCCGCGATGTTGCTTGCTCAAGCAAGAGATGCGGGATTGTCGGCGAGCGTAGCGAGCACTTGGGGGGATACAGTTGCCGCTCTCCGTGATGTGGCCGGGACTCCGATTGTGGCGTTCGATGTTGATCTGCCAGATGGGCAGGAATATTCACGCCTCGTTGACGAACGTGATCGACTGCTCGAAGAGCAACGCAGGCAGCGCGAGGAAGTCTCGGCTGCACGGGCTTTCGAGCGAGATGAGAAGGGATACTCGCGGGAGGCCTCCGAACAACGGGCGCGTCTCACTTCAATTGGTATCTTCGAGGGATCGGATCCAGGACATGCCTGCCCGCTGTGTGCGCAAGAGCTTCCTGATGTTGCTGCCGTCCCAGGGGTGTTCCAAATCAAGGATGCACTGACCGAAGTTTCGTCTCGTCTGGAGTCCGTAACTCGAGCGGCTCCCCAAGTGGAGAAGGCCATCGCCGAACTCGATTCGGGGTTGCAGCGCGTTCAGTCCGCACTGGTGAAGAATCGTGCAGAAATGGAAGCTGTGCGGAGGTCAAGCGATCGGCTGCAGCAGATACAGGATGTTACGGCCAAACGGGCGCTCATCATTGGACGTATCAGCCTCTATCTGGAGAGCCTTCCCGAGCTACCGGACACTAGAGCGCTCGACGAACAAGCTCAACGTCTGCGGGAGCAATGTGCTGTGCTCGATGATGAACTCAGTGACGAGCGTGTCAGGGAGCGCATTGAGTCCATCACGTCTATTCTCGGACGACGGATGACGGACTGGGCTCGCGAGCTTGAGCTGGAGCATTCCAAGTATCCTCTCCGGTTGGAGATCAAGAAGCTCACTATCGTGGCGGACACTGCCGACGGACCCGTTCCGATGGATCGCATGGGTAGCGGCGAGAACTGGGTGGGCTACCATCTGATCGCACACCTCGCGCTACACGAGTGGTTCACGGAACGTGGCCGACCCGTTCCGCGCTTTCTGTTCCTCGATCAACCTTCGCAGGTTTATTTCCCTCCAGAGAAGGACGTCGACGGTTCGATGGCCATGGTGGGAGAAGATGATAGGCGTGCGGTCTCCCGCATGTTCCGTTTCGTTTTCGACGTCGTGGAAAAGCTGTCGCCGGGCTTCCAAGTGGTGATCACCGAGCACGCAGACATCAATGAGGACTGGTACCAGGATGCGGTTGTAGAGCGCTGGCGCGGGGGGGCGAAGCTAATCCCCGATGACTGGCCACGTGCCGGTGAAGCAGATGCACACAAAGAGTAAGCTCCCCATCAACCTTGCCGATCTGCTGCGCCAGCGCACGGTCGAGGGCGACCGCATCGAGTACAAGGCGGGCTGGAACCCGGAGAGTGTGCTGCATACCCTGTGTGCCTTCGCCAATGATTTCCATAATTTGGGCGGCGGCTACATCGTTATTGGCGTGGAAGAGCGGAACGGCCGGCCGGTGTTGCCCCCCAAGGGGATCGACCCCGACAGCCTGGATGCGATTCAGAAGGAGGTACTGAATCTGGGCCATCATGCCTTGCAGCCCAACTATCACCCGCTTTCAACTGCGTATGAGGTGGAGGGAAAGTCGGTGCTGATTCTCTGGGTGCCCGGAGGCGAAACCCGGCCTTACCGGGCGAAGGTCAGCCTTGCGAAAGAGGCCAGGGAATGGGCTTACTACATTCGCAAGCAATCGAGCACCGTCAGGGCCAAAGGCGAGGATGAGCGCGAGTTGCTTGGTTTGGCGGCAACGGTGCCTTTCGACGACCGCTACAATCAATCCGCCACGCTGGACGATCTCTCCCCCCGTTTGATCGAGGATTTTCTGCGCGAGGTGGGCAGCGATCTGGCGCAGGACGTCGGCAATCTTCCGATGGAAGCACTTGGGCGGCAGATGAATATCGTGGGCGGTCCATCGGAAGCGCCTTTCCCGAAGAATGTCGGTTTGCTGTTCTTCAATGAGGTGCCGCACCGGTTTTTCCCCGCCACCCAGATCGATGTGGTGTGGTTTCCGGAGGGCGCGGGGGGTGATCGTTTCGAGGAAAAAATCTTTCAGGGGCCGCTCGCCCGCATGACTCGCGAGGCGCTCGACTTCATCCAGCGCAATTACCTTAAAGAGACCGTCGTCAAGCACCCGGATCGGGCTGAGGCCGAACGCTTCTGGAATTTTCCTTACGCGGCGATTGAAGAGGCGGTGGTCAATGCTGTGTATCACCGTTCCTACCAGGAGCGGGAGCCCATCGAAGTCCGGATCAGCCCGGACGATCTGGTGGTGCTGAGTTTCCCCGGCCCGGATCGCTCGATTCGGATGGAAGACCTGCGGGCCGGCAAGGCGGTCAGCCGCCGCTACCGCAACCGCCGCATCGGCGAATTCCTCAAGGAGCTTGATCTTACCGAGGGGCGCTCGACGGGCATTCCCAAGATTTTGAAGGTCATGAAGGAGAATGGCTCGCCCACGCCCGAATTCGAGAGCGACGACGACCGCACCTCTTTTTTGATTCGTTTGCCGATTCATGCAGGGGTGGCTGGGCCAAGTGCGGACGAAACCCCGCAAGTTGGCACCAAGTTGGCACCAAGTCGGGACCAAGTCGAAATCCTGAACAAATGCCGTAAAACAGCGGCCTTGGTGGATCTCATGGCTATTACGGGACGAACTGACCGCACCAAGTTTAGGCACCAAGTCTTGAACCCTCTTATTGAGGCAGGGTTTATCGAAATGACCATCCCCGACAAACCCCAAAGCAGCAAGCAGAAGTACCGGCTTACGGCGGCAGGAAGGGCATTGCTCGAACAACATGCCGACAGCCAGGATGGCGCCGATGTCTGAATATCACCACGTCGAAAAGCCTTTCCTCGACCAGCTTGCGGTGCTGGGCTGGACGGTCATCGACCAGGGCCAGGGCTTTATCCCCAGCGACCCGGCGGCGAGCCTGCGCGGAAGCTTTCGCGAGTGGCTGCTTCCCGAGGTGTTCCGCGAGGCGGTGCGCGACATCAACCGCACCGCCGACGGCACGGCCTGGCTGACCGACCGCCAGCTCGATGATCTGCGCGACCAGGTTCTGCGCCAGCCGAACCGCACGCTGCTGGAAGCCAACGAGGCGGTGCAGGCGCTGTTCCTCAAGGCGCAGGTGGACCGCAACGAGGTGACGGGCGAGTCTGACCCGGTGGTGAGTCTGATCGACTTCGCGCACCCGGAGCACAATGTCTTCCACGCCATCAACCAGTTCCGCATCGACACGCCGGGCTGCGTGAAGCAGTGCATCATCCCGGACATCGTGCTGTTCGTGAACGGCATTCCGCTGGTGGTGGTGGAGGCGAAGATCGGCGATGCGAATACGGCCAACCCGATGCACGCGGCCTTCGAGCAACTGCTGCGCTACCGCAACGGGCGCAGCGAAACCCTTGCCGCCGGGCTGCGCGAAGGCGAGCCGCGCCTGTTTCATACCAATCTGCTGCTGATCTCCACCTGCGGCGAGAAGGCCACCTACGGCAGCCTGACGTCGGGCTACGAGCATTTTTATGCCTGGAAGGACATCTGGCCGGAGAGCAACCGGGCCTATACGCCGCCGCTGGGGGTGGAGCGCGAACAGGAACGGATGATTCAGGGCCTGCTCGCGCCCGCGACCCTGCTGGACGTGCTGCGCACCTGCACGGTGTTCATGGACACGGATTCGGGCAAGCGGGTGAAGGTGGTGTGCCGCTACCAGCAATACCGTGCCGCCCATCGCATCGTGGAGCGCCTGCGTACGGGCAAGACGATGGAAGAGCGTTCCGGCGTGGTGTGGCATACCCAGGGCTCGGGCAAGTCGCTGACCATGGTGTTCGTGGCGCGCATGCTCCGCGCGTCGAGCGATCTGGCGGATTTCAAGATTCTGCTGGTCAACGACCGGGTGGACCTGGAAGAGCAGCTTGCCGCCACGGCCAGGCTGATCGGCGGCAAGGTGAACGTGATCGACAGCACGGCGACGTTGCGCGAGCACCTTGCCACCGATGCTTCCGACATCAATATGGTGATGGTGCACAAGTTCATGGAGCGCGCCGAGGCGTTGCCGCTGAAAGTGGCGGAAGCGCTGGCGAGTTACGGCACGGTGCCGTCCGGCCAGACCTTCGGCGTGGTGAATTCGTCCGACCGCATTCTGCTGATGATCGACGAGGCGCACCGCACGCAAAGCTCGGACTTCGGCGACAACATTTTCGAGGCCTTTCCCAATGCGGCGCGCATCGCCTTCACCGGCACGCCGCTCATTACCGAGGAACATGGCAACCGGCGCACGGTGAAGCGCTTCGGCGAATACATCGACACCTACAAGCTGATGGACGCGGTGCACGACGGCGCGACCCTGCAAATCCTGTATGAAGGCCGCACGGCGGACACGGCGCTGAAGGACAAGCACGGCTTCGATACCAAGTTCGAAGACCTGTTCAAGACGCGCAGCGAGGCGGAATTACTCGCCATCAAAAAGAAATACGGCGCGAGCGGCGACATCCTCGAAGCGGAAAAGCGCATCGAAGCCATTGCCCGCGATCTGGTGAATCATTACATCGACAACATCCTGCCGGATGGTTTCAAGGCGCAGGTGGTGTGCCATTCCAAGCTGGCGGCGGTGCGCTACCGGAAGTCGATTCGTGAAGCATTGGCTTCGCGGCTGGAGAGCGAAAATCTCAAGCCGAAGCCCGACACTGAGCTGATTCGCCGCATTGCCTTCCTGAAGGCGGTGGTGGTGGTTTCTTCCGACGCCACCAATGAACTGGCCGTCATCACCGAGGCGCGCAAGGAAGCCAAGCGCTGGAACGCGGTGGAGAACTTCTGCAAGCCATTCGACTTCGACGCCCCGGACAAGGATCTTACCGGCATCGCCTTCCTGATTGTGTGCGACATGCTGCTGACCGGATTCGATGCGCCGGTGGAGCAGGTGATGTACATCGACAAGCGGCTCAGGGAACACAACCTGTTGCAGGCGATTGCGCGGGTGAACCGGGTGACGAAGAACAAGCACCGCGGCTTCATCGTGGATTACATTGGCCTGGCCAATCATCTGGCGCAGGCGCTGACGATTTATTCGCAGGAGGACGCCCAGGACATCCAGCAGGGTTTGAAAAACCTGCTGACCGAGCTGCCGATCCTGGAAGAACGCTATGAGCGCCTGTTGCAGCACTTTCGCGCTGCCGGGGTGGGCGGGATCGATGCCTTCGTCAAGGACCAGTTGCCCACGCCCGAGACGGAAGTGGCCGTGGTGCATGCGGCGGTGGGGGTGTTGAAGGACATCAAGCTGCGGGCGGACTTCGATGTGTATCTGAAGACGTTTTTGCAGAGTCTGAACCTGATCCTGCCCAACCGGGCCGGGCATCCCTATCGCGGCCCGGCGCGGCGCTTCGGCTATCTGCTGCGCATGGCCAAGGAGCGCTACAAGGACAACACGCTCGACATCGCGGACGCGGGCGCGAAGGTGAAAGCACTGATCAACGAGCACCTGGTCGACCTGGGGATCAACCCCAGGATTCCGCCCATCGAACTGCTGGCCGACGACTTTATCGCCAACGTGCAGAAACACGCCCAGGGCGACCCGGAGGCCAAGGCGAGCGAGATGGAACACGCCATCCGCAAGCACTGCACGGTCCACTTCGACGAAGACCCTGCTTTCTACAAGCGCCTGAGCGAGAAGCTGGAGAAGCTGATCCAGAAACACCAGAACAACTGGCAGGAACTGGCCGAGGGCTACGAGCAGATTCGGAACGAGGCGATGGCAGGGCGCACCGATGCCATCGAAGGGCTGAGCAAAGAGGCGACGACTTTTTACGACTACGTGGTGCAGCTCGCTTTCGAGGGCGGCAACGTGCCGGGCGATTCGGAGGCGCATTTGAAGAAGCTTATGGCACGCATCGTGGAAAGCATGCAGGGCACCATCGACATCATCGACTTCTGGAAAAAGCCCATCGAGGTGAAGAGACTGCGGGGCGACATCGACACGGAAATCCTGCTCGCCAACATCCCGCAACTCACCGACAAACACGAGCGAATTGCCGTTGAGATCGTGAAGCTGGCCGAGAAACGCCACGCGGAGCTGACCAAATGAGCGGCTCACAAATCAAAGATATTGAATATGAGGTTTTGCGCAGCCAGCGTTCTACGGCGGATATCGTCATCGAGCGCGATGGCCGCGTGCTTGTCCGTGCGCCCAAGTCCATTCCGGACAAGCGAATAGAGGATCTGATCGAGGCCAAGCGCTATTGGATCTACAAGAATCTCGCAGAGTGGCGCGACCTGAATGCAACCCGGGTGCTGCGCGAGTATCGCAACGGAGAGGGTTTTCTCTATTTGGGCCGGTCTTACCGCCTGCTGCTGGTTGCCGACCAGGACGAACCTCTTCTGCTCAAGAACGGGCGTTTCTGCATGCTGCGCGATCTGGTGGATAGAGGCGAGATCGAAGCCGCCAAGGCGGCTTTTCGCGATTACTACATCGCGCGCGGCAGCGAGCGTATCCGTCAGCGCGTGGACTACTACGCGCCCAAGGTCGGTGTTGCGCCGCGCGATGTGGCCGTCCGCGAACTCGGCAACCGCTGGGCTTCATGCTCGCCGAACGGCAATCTGGCATTTCACTGGAAATGCATGATGGCGCCGCAAACCATCATCGATTACATCGTGGCGCATGAGCTTTGCCACCTCCATCATCTTGATCACACCGATGCCTTCTGGAATGAGGTCGATAAGGTGATGCCGGCTTACGGTGAACGTAAAGAATGGCTGCGCGCGCACGGTGCGGGGCTGGATGTGTAATCGTCTTTTCCGGTGGCTCAGACGAGGTCGAGGTGGTCCAGCCCGGCCATCATGTCGCGGCCCTTGGCTTCCTGGCCGTGCAGCTTGATCTGCAGGCGCAGGTCGTTGAGGCTGTCGGCGTTGCGCAGCGCATCCTCGTAGGAAATCATCCCGGCCTCGTACAGGTCGAACAGCGCCTGGTCGAAGGTCTGCATGCCCAGTTCGCGCGATTTCGCCATGATTTCCTTGATCTCATGGACGTGGCCCTTGAAGATCAGGTCGGCGATCAGCGGCGAGTTGAGCAGGATTTCGACCGCGGCGACGCGGCCGGCTACGCCCTTGCGCGGGATCAGGCGCTGCGAGATGAAGGACTTCAGGTTCAGCGACAAGTCCATCAGCAGCTGGTCGCGCTTTTCCTCGGGGAAGAAGTTGATGATGCGGTCGAGCGCCTGGTTGGCGCTGTTGGCGTGCAGCGTCGACAGGCAGAGGTGGCCGGTTTCGGCAAAGGCGATCGCGTATTCCATGGTTTCGCGGTCGCGGATCTCGCCGATCAGGATGACGTCGGGCGCCTGCCGCAGGGTATTCTTCAGCGCGGAGAACCAGTTGTCGGTGTCGATGCCGATCTCGCGCTGGGTGATGATCGATTTGCGGTGCTCGTGCACGTATTCGATCGGATCCTCGACCGTGATGATGTGGTCGCAGGCATTTTCGTTGCGGAAGCCCACCATCGCCGCCAGCGAGGTCGATTTGCCGGTGCCGGTGCCGCCGACGAAGATCACCAGGCCGCGCTTGATCATCGCGACGTCGCGCAGGATCGGCGGCAGGTTCAAGTCTTCCATCTTCGGAATCTTGGTGACGATGGTCCGCATCACCACGCCGACGCGTCCCTGCTGCACGAACACGTTGACGCGGAAGCGGCCGATTTCGGGCGGGCTGATCGCGAAGTTGGATTCGTTGCTCGCCTCGAAGTCGCGCCACTGCCGATCGTTCATGATCGAGCGCGCCAGTTCGCTGGTGTGCGCGGGCGTCAGCGTCTGGTTCGACACCGGGGTGATCTTGCCGTCCACCTTGATGGCAGGCGGAAACCCGGCGGTCAGGAACAGGTCGGAGGCGTTCTTCGTCAGCATCAGACGCAGCAAATCGTGGACGGTTTTTTCAGCGTTCATCGTTCAATCCTCAACCCAAAAATGAGTCTTTGTTCTGTGCCATGCTGCGCGCCACGCCCGAGGCCACCATGTTGCGTTTCACCAGATCCTGCAGGCACTGGTCGAGCGTCTGCATGCCCAGGTTGCCGCCGGTCTGGATCGACGAATACATCTGCGCCACCTTGCCTTCGCGAATCAGGTTGCGGATGGCCGGGGTGCCGATCATGATTTCATGCGCGGCGACGCGGCCGGTGCCGTCCTTGGTTTTCAGCAGCGTCTGCGAGATCACCGCGCGCAGCGATTCGGACAGCATCGAGCGCACCATTTCCTTTTCTGCCGCCGGAAACACGTCGACCACGCGGTCGATGGTCTTGGCGGCGGACGAGGTGTGCAGGGTGCCGAACACCAGGTGGCCGGTTTCGGCGGCGGTCAGCGCGAGGCGAATGGTTTCCAGGTCGCGCAATTCGCCGACCAGGATGACGTCCGGGTCTTCCCGCAATGCCGAGCGCAGGGCGTTGGAAAACGACAGCGTATGCGGGCCGACTTCGCGCTGGTTGATCAGGCATTTCTTGCTCTGGTGCACGAATTCGATCGGGTCTTCGACCGTGAGGATGTGCGCGTACTGGTTTTCGTTGACGTAGTCCATCATCGCCGCCAGCGTGGTCGACTTGCCGGAGCCGGTCGGTCCGGTCACCAGCACGATGCCGCGCGGCTGATCGGAGATCTCCTTGAAAATGGGCGGGCAGTTGAGCTCTTCCAGCGACAGCACCTTCGACGGAATCGTGCGGAACACCGCGCCCGCGCCATACTGCTGGTTGAAGGCGTTGACGCGAAAGCGCGCCAGCGAGGGGATTTCGAACGAGAAGTCGAGTTCCAGCGTTTCCTCGTACACCTTGCGCTGGCTGTCGTTCATGATGTCGTACACCATGCGGTGCACGTCCTTGTGCTCCATCGGCGGCAGGTTGATGCGGCGGATGTCGCCGTTGACCCGGATCATCGGTGGCAGGCTGGCCGACAGGTGCAGGTCGGACGCCTTGTTTTTGACGGCAAAAGCCAGCAGTTCGGAAATATCCACGCGCGCCTCGTTCTGTAATGGATGGGGTTTTGACCAAATATTGATCTGAAACGTAACAAATGAAACAGCCGGGGCGGGTGGCTCAATGAAAATGATCCCAATCCGCGCTGCGTTTCGGATCCATATCAATTAAACCCAGACTGTTATTGAACAACAATTCAACTTGTCGAGTTTCTGTTCAATAATGAACGCAATGGATAACGGCCCGAATTTCCCCAAACTTGAGTCCGCCCCGCATCCTTTTGCTGGCACGCCATGCGAGCGTTTGCGTGCCGTGCAGGCGCGGATTGCGCACGCAACCGCCGATGCGGGGCGCGATGCGGCAACGGTGTGCCTGCTGGCGGCGAGCAAGACCTTTGACGCCGCCGCGGTGCGTGCCATGGCGGCTTGCGGCCAGCATGAATTCGGCGAGAATTATCTGCAGGAAGCGCTGGACAAGCAAATGGCCTTGCGCGACCTGCCGCTGGTGTGGCATTTCATCGGGCCGATCCAGAGCAACAAGACGCGGGCGATTGCCGAAAATTTCAGTTGGGTGCACAGCGTGGACCGGCTGAAGATCGCCGGGCGGCTGTCCGCGCAGCGCCCGGCCGGCTTGCCGCCGCTGCAGGTGTGTATCGAGATCAACGTCAGCGGCGAAGCGAGCAAGGGCGGGGTGGCCGTGGCTGAACTGCCCGCGCTGGCCGAGGCCGTGTCTAAACTGCCGGGCCTGCAGTTGCGCGGGCTGATGGCGATACCCGCCCCGGCGACCGAGGTGGCCGCGCAGCGCGCCGCGTTCAGACAGGTGCGCGAGGCATACGAAACGCTGATTGCGCGCGGCCATGCGCTCGACACCCTGTCGATGGGCATGTCGGCCGATCTGGACGCGGCAATACTGGAAGGCGCGACCATCGTGCGCGTCGGCACCGCATTATTTGGCGAGAGGATGAAAAATGCATAAGGTCAGTTTTATCGGCGGCGGCAACATGGCGGCCGCCATCATCGGTGGCCTGATCGCCAGCGGCACCCAGCCCACCGACATCGAGGTGGTTGAAATCAACGCCGACGCACGCGGGCAACTGGCTGCGCGCTTCGGGGTGGTGACGCATACGGACCTGTCGCAGGCGCGGCTGCACGCCCTGATCGTGCTGGCGGTGAAGCCGCAAAGCCTGCCCGAGGTGGCGGCCGCGCTGGCGCCGCGTCTTGCCGGCCATCTGGTGGTGTCGATTGCCGCCGGGGTGCGGGTGGCCGATCTCGGCCGCTGGCTGGGGGGGCACGCGCGGATCGTGCGCGCCATGCCCAACACCCCGGCCTTGGTGCAGGCCGGGATTGCCGGGCTGTTTGCGTCACCCGCCGTCAATCAGGGTTCACGCTCGCAGGCCGAAGCGGTGCTGCGTGCCGTCGGCGGCGTGGTGTGGGTGGAGGACGAACCCCAGCTGGACGCGGTCACCGCGGTGTCGGGCAGCGGCCCGGCCTACGTGTTTTATTTCCTCGAGTCGCTGGAAGCCGCTGCGGTGGCGCAGGGTCTGGCGCCGGACACCGCACGCCAGCTGGCGCTGCAGACCTTTTTTGGCGCGGCCAAGCTGGCGCTGGAGTCGGGCGAGGAACCGGCCGTGCTGCGGCAGCGCGTCACCTCCAGGGGCGGCACCACCGAGCGCGGCATCGCCGCGCTGGAAGCCGCAGCGGTCAAGCCGGCCATCGGCCAGGCGGTGGCGGCGGCGAGTCGCCGCAGCGCCGAACTCGGCGACGAACTGGGGCGCCTCGCATGATCGAAGCCGCACTGAAATTCCTCATCCAGACGCTGGGCAACCTGTTCGTCATCGCGGTGCTGCTGCGCTTCATGATGCAGCTGTTCCGGGTGCCGTTCCGCAATCCGTTCGCCCAGTTCATCGTCGCCCTCACCGATTTTGCGGTGAAGCCCTTGCGTAGGGTGGTGCCGGGCCTGTGGGGCCTCGACTGGGCGTGCCTGGTGCTCGCCTGGCTGGTCGAACTGGTGGTGGTGACGGCCGGCTACTGGCTGGATGGCTTTCCGTTCGCGCTGGCGGGCGGCAAGATCTGGCCGGTGATGCTGGGGCTGGCGGCAGTCAAGCTGCTGAGCCTGACGGTTTACCTGATCGTCGGCCTGACCCTGATCCGGGCGGTGCTGTCGTGGGTCAATTCAGACACCCCGCTGGTGCCGGTGGTGTATACCTTGACCGAACCCTTCCTGCGCCCCTTGCGGCGCGTCGTCCCCATGATCTCGAATATCGATTTGACGCCGCTGGTGCTGTTCATCCTGTGTCAGCTGGTGCTGATGGTGCCCCTGCTGGCGCTGGAGCGGGCGCTGCTGGGTTCCCTCTGAACCGCCTTCTGGCTACGTCGAGACGGCAGACTGGCTGCCGGGGCCAAGGCCGCAGCCCAAGCAGGGGAATACGGCGGCAGACTGAATTAACCTTGAAACCGCAGTTGAACCACAGAGGCACAGAGAACACAGAGGAAAAACAACAGCTTGCATGGGTCAGTGCGCCCACCCGATGGGTGAAGACGGGTTGATCGGCAAGCCATTGATTTCCTGCCGTTCTCCGTGCCTCTGTGCCTCTGTGGTGAGGCTTTTAGGATTAAAGATTGCAGCGTGCCCGGTCGATAACAAGGCGAATGCGCATCTGCTGGCCTGATCCGCAGCGAAACCTCGCGGCAGAAGACCGTGGCGGCGTCGGGAATTGAGACCCCCTGGCTTGATATCGAGAAAATCAATAAAGCATGAGCATCCATCTGGAACAGGAAGTCGCCGACTACAGCGCGCGGCGCATGCGCCTGGCAACCGCGATTACCGACTATGCCGACTGGCTCGACCGCCAGCACGGCATCGATGCCGAGCGCACCCTGCGGCTGGCCGATACCGCGTCCGGCCTGCGCCAGGACAAGCTGGTGGTGGCCTTTGTCGCCGAATTTTCGCGCGGCAAGACCGAGCTCATCAACGCCCTGTTTTTTGCCGACCACGGCCAGCGCCTGCTGCCCTCCGACGCCGGCCGCACCACCATGTGCCCGACCGAGCTGTATGCCAGCGCGGACGAGCCGCCGAGTCTGCGCCTGCTGCCGATCGAAACCCGCAGCCGCGACGAATCGCTGGCGCGCCTCAAGCACATGCCGATCGAGTGGTGCCGGGTGCTGCTCGACCCCGCCGACCCGCGCCAGCTGCAGGAAAGCCTGAAAAAGCTCACCGAAACCAGGTCCATGGCGGCGGCGGATGCCATCGAGATGGGGCTGTGGGACAGCGAGGATCCGAGCGAGCGCCATCTGCTGCGCGCCGACGGCACGATCGAGGTGCCGGCCTGGCGCTATGGCATGGTCAATTATCCGCATCCGCTGCTGCAGGCCGGGTTGACGATCCTGGACACCCCCGGACTCAACGCACTGGGGGCCGAGCCCGAACTCACCCTGTCGGTCATTCCCAATGCGCATGCGGTGATGTATCTGCTGGCGACCGATACCGGGGTGACGCGCTCGGATCTGGAAATCTGGCAGAAGCATGTGCATCGCCATGCCAATTACCACGTGGCGGTGCTGAACAAGATCGACATGCTGTGGGACGAGCTGAAGAGCGATTCCGAGGTGCAGGCCACCATCGAGCGCCAGGCCGAAGAAACCGCGCGCGTGCTGAAGCTGCCGCGCAGCCGGGTGTTCACCGTGTCGGCGCAGAAAGCGCTGGTGGCCGCCATCCGCGGTGATGCCGCCTTGCGCGTGCGCTCCGGCATCGAATCGCTGGAATACCTGCTGGCGCACCAGGTGATCCCGGCGCGGCGCGACATGCTCTACCACGCGGTCAGCCACGAGGTAGTGTCGCTGCTCGACGAGAGCCAGGTCGACCTGTCCGCACGGCTCAAGCGCAGCAGCGACGAACTGATACAGCTCAGCCAGCTGTCGGGCAAGAATCGCGAGCTGATCGAACAGACGCGGGCCAGCCTGCAAAAGGAAAAAGACAGCTACGACGCCACCGCCGAGCAGTTCCGGGTGACCCGGAAAATGGTGCAAAAGCAGGGCGAACACCTGGTGTCGCAATTGTCGGATGAGACGCTGAGCGTCATTTGCAAGGCCGGACGTGCGGCGATGGAATCCAGCCTCACCACGCGCGGGCTCACCAGCGGCATCCGCCAGTTGAGCGGGCAGATGGTCGAACGGCTCCAGCACGCGACCCGGCTGGCCGACAATATTCTGGATGTGCTCGATCAAGCCTACATCCGCTTTCACCGCCAGCACAATCTGCCCAAGATGCAGGTGCCCAGGCTCGATCTGGGCGCCTATCGCAACCGGCTGGAAGCGCTGACGCGCGAGACCGAAGCCTTCTGCAGGGATCCGGCCAATCTGATGCTGGAGAAACGTTTCATGATCCGGCGTTTTTATGCCGGTCTGGCCGAAGAGTCACGCAAGGCGTTCGACCTGGCGCGGGTGGAAGCCGAGCGCTGGCTGCGCATCGCGCTCGATCCCATCATGACGCGCATCCGCGAGCACAAGCAGTATCTCGACACGCGGCTGGCCAGCCTGCAGCGGATTCTGGAGAACATGGGCACGCTGCACAGCCGCATGGCGCAGGTCAAGCAGGAGATCGGCGCGCTGCGCCAGGACAAGGTGGAACTGGGGCGGATCGCCGCGCAGCTTGTAGCCTAGCTGTTCATCCGGCTCAATAACAGCGCCGTCCTGTCCGGGTCGGTGTTCTTGAGCAGCTTCTGCGCCATCGGCGTCAAGGCTTCCAGGTGGGATTTCAGGATCTGCTGCTTGACCTGCAGCAGGCTGGCCGGCTGCATCGAGAACGTCCGCAGGCCCAGCCCCAAGAGCAGCCGCGTCAACAGCGGATCGCCCGCCATTTCCCCGCATATCGAGACCGGCTTGCCTGCCTTGGCGCCGGCGCGCAGCGTGTACTGGATCAGGTTGAGCACTGCCGGATGCAGCGGGTCGTACAGATGCGCCACGCTGTCGTCGGCGCGGTCAATCGCCAGCGTGTACTGGATCAGGTCGTTGGTACCGATCGACAGAAAATCGAGCTGCTCGGCAAAGAACCCGGCCGAAAGCGCGGCGGCGGGCACCTCGATCATGCCGCCGAGCGGGATGCCTTCGTCGAACTTCAGGCCGTCGCGGCGCAGCGAATCCTTGGCTTCGTCGATGCGCTGCAGCGTCTGCCGCAACTCCATGAAGCTCACCAGCATGGGGATGAGGATGCGGACCTTGCCGTGGATCGACGCCCGCAGGATCGCGCGCAGCTGGGTCTGGAACAGCCCCGGTTCGGCCAGGCACAGGCGGATCGCGCGCAGGCCCAGCGCCGGATTGTCGGCCACGTTGTGGCCCCACGGCGTTTGCTTGTCGGCGCCCAGATCCAGCGTGCGGATGGTGACCGGCTTGCCGTCCAGCGCCTCCGCCACCGCCTTGTAGGATTCGTACTGCTCGTCTTCCGTCGGCAAGTCGGAACGGTTGAGGAACAGGAATTCGCTCCTGAACAGGCCGATGCCGTGTGCGCCGGCGGCCTTCACCGCGTCGACATCGGAGAGCAATTCGATGTTCGCCATCAGCTCGATCGGGGTGCCGTCGAGCGTCGACGATTTGCTGGTTTTCAGCCGCTTCAGCTTGTCGGTGTCGATGCACCACTGGTTCTGCCGCAACCGGTATTCGGCCAGCACCGATTCGTCCGGGTTGACGATCACCACGCCGTCGCGGCCGTCGACGATCAGGAGGTCGTGGTCGCGGATCAGGCCGCGCGCATTGTGCAGCGCCATCACCGACGGCATCGCCATGCCGCGCGCCAGAATCGCGGTGTGCGAGGTGGCGCCGCCGAGGTCGGTGATGAAGGCGGCGAAATGCACGTTCTTGAACAGGACCATGTCGGCCGGCGACAGCTCGTGCGCGACCAGGATGCGCTCGACGCCGAAGTCGACATCCAACGGCAGATGGCTGGGGTGGCCGGTCAGTGCCTTGAGCACGCGCTGCACCACCTGGACCACGTCTTCCTGACGGCTCCTCAGGTAGGCGTCGTCGATTTCCTCGAAGCGCGCCACCAGCGCCTCCATTTGCTGCGCCAGCGCCCATTCGGCGTTGCACTGGGTTTCGCGGATCAGGCGCTTGGGCTCCTCGGCGATCATCGAATCGCCGAGGAACATCAGGTGCATGTCGAGAAAGGCCGACAGCTCGGCCGGGGCGTTGGCCGGGATGTGGTTGCGCAGGGTTTCGAGCTCGGCGCGGGTGGCGAGGATGGCCTCGTCGAAGCGCGCCAGTTCCTCCTTGATGTACTTGCGATCGAGCATGTACTGCGGCACTTCGACCCGCGCGTTGGAGGTGAGGTGCGCATAGCCGATGGCAATGCCGCCGGAGACGCCGATGCCGTGCAGGGAAAAGCTCACAGCTCCTCCCCGAAGCCGCTGGAAATCAGTCCGGCCAGTGCTTCCATCGCCTCCGACTCGTCTTCGCCTTCGGTTTCCAGGGTGATGGTGCTGCCCTTGGAAGCGGCCAGCATCATCACGCCCATGATGCTCTTGGCGTTGACACGGCGGCCGTTGCGCGACATGAACACATTGCTCTTGAAGTTGGATGCCAGCTGGGTCAGCCTGGCCGATGGGCGCGCGTGCAGCCCCAGCTTGTTGACGATCTCAACGTCCCGTTGCTGCATGGCACATGGTCTCTGAAATATGCTTGATGCTGTTGCGTCCACCTTCGACGATGCGCTCGACGAGTTGCGGCAGTGCCAGCGTGTCGCGGTAGTTCAGCGCCTTCAGCAGCATCGGTAGGTTGGCGCCGGAGACGCCTTCGATATGCGTCGGTTCGAGCAGCCGGCACAGCGTGTTGCTGGGGGTGGCGCCGTACATGTCGGTCAGCACCAGGATGCCATCGCCTTCGTCCAGTTCGGCCAGCCGGGCCTGCAAGGCCTTCTGGCGTTCGTCCGGGTCGGCGTGGCCGATGAAATCCAGCGTGGCGAGACCGCGCGGACGCTGTCCCAGCACGTGGGTGGCGCACTCGACCAGGCTTTCGGCGAGTGAGCCGTGGGCGACGATGAGGATACCGATCATGAGGTGAGCATCAGGCCAAAAACAGCATTCTAGCGAAGCCGGGCCTTCATCGCCGGGGAGACATGAATTTGGCCGGCGCCATCCACCGCGAGATAGTGGGCCACGCCCAGGCTGGACGCGTGATTGGCCAGTCGCGCGGCGCCATCGATGAACAGCGGCTTCGACAGGGCGTCCGAGCGTGTTCCCGCCTGTTTGCCGGTGACCAGCACCGTCACCGACTGCATGCCGTCCGCCGGATGGCCGCTGCGCGGGTCGATCAAATGGCTGTAGCGGCGCCCGCCCGCTTCAAAGTAGCGCTGGTAGTCCCCGGAAGTGCCGATCGCTTCGCCGTCGCGCAATTCCAGCGTTGCCAGCGTGCCCGGCTGGCGCGGATGCTGGATGCCGACGCGCCATGGGCGGTCGCCGTGAGCGCCCAGCGCGATCACATTGCCGCCGATGTTCACCAGCGCATTCGCGATGGCGTGCGTTTTCAGGATGGCGACCGCGTCGTCCAGCGCACGCCCCTTGGCGTAGCCGCCGAGGTCGAGCTGCACCGCCGGGTTGCTGCTCCACACGGTATTGTTTTCGATATGCAGGTCGGCCATGCGCGGCCGCGGGTCGACCCATTCGGCGATCGCGTCGGCCTCCGGCACCCGCGACTGCGGCGTGTCGGCGTGGAAGCCCCACAGCGCAATCAGGCCGCCGATGGCCGGATTGAACAGGTCGTCCGTCTGGTTCGACCAGGCCTGCGCATCGCGCAGCATCGCCGCAAGCTCGGGCGTGACCGTGGCGCGCTCGCCCCGGGCCAGCGCGGCGTTGAGCCGCGACAGTTCGCTCGGCTGCCAGGCGTGCAGCGTGCGGTGCAGTTCGTCGAAGCGCGCCAGCACCGCAGCGGTCGCCTGTCTGGCCTGCGGCTCCGGCGCGCCGTGGATGCTGACCTCGACCAGGGTGCCGAACACGTAGGCCTGTTGTTGGTGCAGCGGCGGTGGGCTGCAGGCGGCAAGCGCCCACAGCAGCATTAGCCACACACTGAATCGCGCCGACCTCACGCGCGAACCGCGGTTGAACCAACGCGCTCGACGGCGGCGATGAACTGCGCCGCCACGTCGTGCCCGGTCTGCGCGGTGATCTCCTGAAACCCGGTGGGGCTGGTGACGTTGATTTCGGTGAGGCAGTCGCCGATGACGTCGAGGCCGGCGAGGAAGATGCCGTGATCTCGTGCCCACGGCGCGATGGTTTCGGCAATTTTGCGGTCGCGCGCGCTCAAAGGCTGGGCGCGCGCGGTGCCGCCGGCGGCGAGGTTGCCGCGCGTCTCGCCGGCCTGCGGAATGCGCGCCAGCGCCCACGGCACCACCTCGCCGTCGATCAGCAGGATGCGCTTGTCGCCCTCGCTGATCGCCGGCAGGTAGCGCTGTGCCATGATGGCGCGGCGGCCGCGATGGGTCAGCGTTTCCAGGATGGCGTTGCGGTTGGGGTCGGCAAGCAGAAGGCGGAAGATGCCGCTGCCGCCCATTTCGGTGAGCGGCTTGACGATGATGTCGCCATGTTCGGCGAGGAAGTTTCCAATCTCCGCCGCATCGGCGGCAACCAGGGTGGGCGCGACGAAGGCTGGAAAGTTGAGGATTGCCAGCTTCTCGTTGAAGTCGCGCAAGGCAGCCGGGCGGTTCAGCACCCGTGCGCCATTGGCTTCGGCGATGCCGAGCAGGTGGGTGGCGAGCAGGTAGTCGGTGTCCACCGGCGGATCGGTGCGCATCGCCACGGCATTGAAATCCTTCAACGTGCAGGGTTCGGTATGGGCAAGCTCATACCAGTCGTCGCCGGCGCGCACGTCGAGCGCGCTGCAGGCTGCGCGTGCGAAGCCGTCCCGGATAAACAGGTGGCGCGCCTCGCAGGCGAACACGGCGTGGCCGCGCGCCGCCGCCGCGCGCATCATCGCCACCGAGCTGTCCTTGCAGGGCTTGAGGCCCGCCAGCGGATCGACGACGAACAGCAGCTTCATGCCGCAGCCGCGTTTTCGGTCTCGTCGAGCGTGTCGTCAAGCTCGATGCTGGCGGCCAGCATCGCCAGCCGCGCGATCACCCCATAGGCGTAGAAGCGGTTGGGGGCAGCGTCAGGGTTGGCGCTGCGATCGGGCATCACGCAGGTGTCGTCGAACGCCAGCGGCACGAAATGCATGCCGGGACTATTGAGGTTTTCGTCCGATCCGCGGCTGGTGTGCACGCGGTAAAAGCCGCCGACGACGAAGTTGTCCAGCATGTAGACCACCGGCTCGGCCACCGCGCCGTTGATGCTCTCGAAGGTGTAGACGCCTTCCTGGATCAGCACCTCGCTGACCTCGACCCCTTCCTTGCCGACCGCCATCTTGTTGCGCTGCTTGCGGTTGAGTTCGCGCACGTCGTCCGGCGACTTTACCGTCATGATGCCCATGCCGTAGGTGCCGGCGTCGGCCTTGACGATGACGAAGGGCGGCTGGTCGATGCCGTATTCGTCGTATTTGAGGCGGATTTTTTTCAGCATGGCGTCGACCTTTTCGGCCAGGCAGTCTTCGCCCTGGCGCGCCTGGAAGTTGATCTTGCCGCACTGGTCGAAGTAGGGGTCGATCAGCCAGGGGTCGATGCCGATCAGCTGGGCGAATTCGTCGGCGACATGCTGATAGGCGGAAAAGTGGCGCGACTTGCGGCGCGTCGCCCAGCCGGCGTGCAGCGGCGGCATGATGTTCTGCTCGATCCCCTTGAGGATATCCGGCACCCCGGCCGACAGGTCGTTGTTGAGCAGCACCGCGCAGGGATCGAAGCCCTCCAGCCCGATGCGGCCCCCCTTGCGCACCAGCGGCTCCAGGGTGAGACGTCCGCCGGCGGGCAGTTCCAGCGTGGTCGGCTCGGTGATCTCGGGAATCAGCGTGCCGATGCGCACGATCAGGCCGGTCTGGCGCAGGATGTGCGCGAGCACCGCGACGTTCTGCAGATAGAAGGTGTTGCGGGTGTGGCTCTCGGGGATCAGCAACAGGCGTTGGGCGTAGGGGCAGATTTTTTCCACCGCGCCCATCGCTGCGTGAATCGACAGCGACATGAAGGCCGGGTTGAGGTTGTTGAAGCCGCCAGGGAACAGGTTGGTGTCGACCGGCGCCAGCTTGAAGCCCGCATTGCGGATGTCCACCGAGGTGTAGAACGGCGCCGACTGGCCCTTCCACTGCTGGCGAAACCAGTGCTCGATCATCGGCTGGGCGTCGAGCAGGCGTTTTTCCAGCTCCAGCAACGGGCCGGTGAGTGCGGTGGTGAGGTAAGGGACCATAGAATAGCGGATTCCAAGAATGTACTTATTTTAGGCCAAGCCGGATGTTTGACATCGTTTTATATCAGCCCGAGATTCCGCCCAACACCGGCAACCTCATCCGCCTGGCGGCCAATACCGGCTGCCGTCTGCATCTGGTCGAGCCGCTGGGATTCGACCTGTCCGACAAGCAGGTGGCGCGCGCGGGGCTGGATTATCACGACATGGCCTGCGTGCGGGTGCATGCCGACTGGGAGGCCGTGCGGGCGGCGCTGCCCGACCGGCGCTGGTTCGCGCTCACCACCAAGGGCAGCGCGCGCTATGCCGACATCGCGTTTCAGACCGACGACGTGCTGCTGTTCGGCCCCGAGTCGCGCGGCCTGCCGGCGGACCTGCTGGCGCAGTTCGACGCGGGTCGTTGTCTGCGTTTGCCGATGCTGCCCGGTTCGCGCAGCATGAATCTGTCCAATGCCGTCAGCGTGGTCGTGTTCGAGGCCTGGCGGCAAAACGGTTTTGCAGGAGGCGTTTGAATGAGCGGACTGGAATGGCTGGAAGCAGCCAGCTATATCGTTACCATCATCGGTCTGCCGCTCGCCATCGGCGTGTATATCTACGACCGCCAGCGCGACCACCAGAGCGACGAGGAGGAAATCTTCCTGCGGCTGTCCGACGAGTATTCCGACTTCATGCGGCTGGTGATCGAAAACGCCGATCTGCATTTGCTGTCGCCCGTGGTGAAGGGCACGCTCAGCGAAGACCAGTTGGAGCGCAAGCACGCCCTGTTTGCCATCCTGGTCAGTCTGTTCGAGCGCGCCTACGTGCTGGTGTATGAAGAAAACATGGGGCGCCAGCAGGCACGCCTGTGGCAGTCGTGGGAGGACTACATGTACGAATGGTGTCAGCGCGAAGATTTCCGCGCGGCCTTGCCGGCCTTGTTCCAGGGTGAGGACCCGGGGTTTGTGGCGACGATTCAGCGCATTGCAGAGATGACTGCCGCCAAGTCGGGGTGAACGGAAGGTGCCGAGGAAAAATAAGGATTAGAATGAAAATCGTGTGACACCTTTTCAGGCCGTCCAATGTCCGTTGCCATGTCCCCGTCCAGGCAGTCCGAAATCACCCACGATGTAATCAGGTCTGTGGTGCATCTAACCGAGCAGCGCGATGAGCTGACGCTTTTGCGCAGCCTGCTGGCGTCCATCCTGGAGATGCTGCCGGGCGTGTCGGCATCCTTGATGTGCGTGGTGCCGGATCGGGGCGGCTGGATTCTGGACCAGACCTGTTCTTTGCCGGAGCCCATGTTTCCGATCGCGGACTGGCTCATGGCCGAGGTGGGCTGTTTGAGTGCCGGCGCGCCGGCCAGACAGTTCACGCGGGAGGGCCTCGGCTACATCATCAGCAGCCTGGGCATCCAGGACAGCCAGCGCAAGGCAATCGTGATGCTGCAGCCGGAATGGAACCCGGCTGATCTGCGCATCGCCGATGGCATGCTCAAGATCTACGCCAATTTCGCGCGAGTGCTTTTCGACAGCGAACGCGACACCCTGACCGGTCTTTACAACCGCAAGAAGCTCGATCAGAAGCTGGGCGAACTGCTGGCTGGCCGGATGAGCGGCAGCAACCGCGAGCGCGACAAGGATACGGCCGACTATCTGGCCGTGTTCGACATCGATCATTTCAAACGCATCAATGACAACTTCGGCCACCTGATCGGCGACGAGGCGCTGCTGATTTTCGCCGGCCTGCTGCGCAACGCCCTGCGCGATGTGGACTGGGTGTTCCGCTACGGCGGCGAGGAGTTCGTTGCACTGATCAAGGGCGTATCCCCCGAAACCATCGCGTCCATTCTCGAACGCATCCGGGTCAAGGTGCAGGGCCACACCTTCCCCCAGATCGGGCAATTGACGGTGAGCAGCGGCTACACGGCCATCATCGATCAGCAGCTGCCGGCCTATGTGTTCGAGGAGGCGGACAAGGCTCTTTATTACGCCAAGGAACACGGGCGCAATCAGGTCTGCGACTACCGCGGTCTGATGTCACGCGGAGAACTCGCGCCGGAAAGGGCGCTTGGCGGCACGGTCGAACTCTTCGACTGAAACGGTTTCAGCACCCTGCCCAAGGCGGGGTCGTTGCCGCCGGATCGGTTGCCCGGATTCCGATCAACGATATTCGCGAGCCAGCGCCTCGTCCACCAGCTTCTTCAGGGGCTCGTAGCCGAAGCTGGGAAGCGGTTTGCCGTTGACAAAAAACTCCGGCGTCTTGTTGATGTTCAGGGTGTTCACGTCAGCCATGTCCTGCGCGATCAGACTGGCAATGTCCGCCGAATTCATGTCGTTCTGGAGTTGCGCCAGGTCCAGGCCGAGCCCTTCGAGATGCCGCCAGACCCGTTCCCGCTGCACGGCGTGATTCACTACCCAGTCGTCCTGGGCTGCCAGCAGGGCCTCCAGGATTTCCCAGTACTTGCCCTGTTTGGCGGCCGCCTCGACCAGCGCCACCACATAGTCTGAGTTCTGGTGGAAGGGCGCGTAGCGCAGCACCAGGCGAATCCGCTCCGGGTGGGCGGCCAGCATCTCCTTGACCAGGGGGTAGAAGTGCCGGCAGGTCTCGCATGCCGGATCGAGGAACTCGACAATCTCCACCCGGGCGTCGGCATGTCCGAGCACGGGCGAGTGCTCGCGCACCAGCGCCGACTTGTTTGCATAGGCGAGTTGCCCGGCCTGCTCGGTTTTTTGCGTGCCGTAGAAGATGGCGCCGCCCACAAAAGCCAGCAGCAGGATCACGGCGGCAGCGATAAACAGCATTTTTTTCATTTGGATGCCTTGAAGTGCGTCAGAACCAGCAACGCGATGATGGTGGAAAAAGCCAGGACAGAAAGCAATGGCAGGGTCAGGAAGCCGAACCAGCTGATCAGCTCCACCGAGCACGGCACGCCCTGACTGCATGGCGTGGCGCGCTCCGGCACGATCCCGCTGGCCACCGCCCAATGGAAAACCGCCAGCAGCCAGCCGGTCAGCGCGAGCGGCAGCGCGTAGCGTATGACTTTGCGGTCGAACGGAAACAGCCCCGCCGCCAGAATCAGCACCAGCGGAAACATGCAGATCCGCTGGTACCAGCACAGGACGCAGGGCGTATACCCCATGACCTCGCCGAGAAACAGGGCGCCCAGCGTCGACACGCTGGCAACCAGCCAGGCGACGAAAACGAACAGCCAGCCGCGGTCGTGTGAAGCCTGAAAATTATTCATCGGCACGATGATAGAGTAGTTCGCGTCGTGCCGTTAAAGGCCGCCAGTCAATTTTCAGGGCTGCGCGCGCTGAGCCATTCCTGCCTACAGACGCCTTCACGCCGTCTGCGCAAGCGCTGGTTGCTGCGTTTCGCTGGGCGTCGCGGATCCCGCGGCGCAACTTTCCTCGACCGCTTCGAGGAAATCCTGCCCCCAGCGATGGACGTCGTTGTGCTGGACGACGTCGAACAGCCCGCGCAAGCGTGCTTCGGCCTCGACCTGGCTCATTTCCAGCGCGTAGACGCATTTCTCGACCAGGTCGTGCGGGTCGTGCGGGTTGGTGAGCACTGCGCCATGCAGCTCGGCCGCGGCCCCGGCGAATTCGGAGAGCACCAGCACGCCGCTGCCGTTGGTGAGGCCCTGGACCGCGACGAATTCCTTGGCGACCAGGTTGAGCCCGTCGCGCAACGGGGTGATCCACATCACGTCGGCCACCGCGTAATAGGCGACCAGCTCCTCGAACGGGATCGCCCGGAAGAAGAACTGCAGCGGGGTCCAGCCAACCCTTGAAAAGCGCCCGTTGATGCGCCCGACCGCCTGCTCGATCTGGTTCTGCAGGGTGCGGTAGATCGTCATTTCCTTCGCGGCCGGCACGCACACGTTGATCAGCGAGATCGTGCCATGCAGTTCGGGATGGGTCTCGAGCAGCTTCTCGAAGGCCACCAGTTTCTCGAGCGTGCCCTTGGTGTAGTCGAGTCGTTCGACCGACAGGATGACCCGCGTGCCGGTGAACTGGTTGCGCAGCGCGGCCACGCGTCCGACCGTCTTCGGGTCGTCGAGCACCTGGCGCACGCGATCGACGTCGAGCCCGACCGGATGCGCGCCCAGACCGATGCGGCGGCCATGCACCTCGATCGCGGTGGTCACCTCGTCCAGCCCGACGGCACAGCCGTAGGTGAGGTAGCGCGGCGCGCAGGCGCGCGTTTCGAGCACCTTGAGCGGCGCGACGCCGCGCGTGACGTCGACGAAGTTCTCGACCTGGCGCGGGATATGGAAGCCGATGTAGTCGCACTGCAGCAGGCTGCCGACGATGTCGCGGCGCCACGGCAGCACATTGAAGACGTCGGCCGAGGGAAAATAGGTGTGGTGGAAGAAGGCGATCTTCAGATCGGGGCGCAGCTCGCGCAGGTGGGCCGGCACCATCCACAGGTTGTAGTCGTGCAGCCACACCACCGCGCCCTCGGCGGCCTCAGCCGCGGTGCGTTCGGCGAAGAGGCGGTTCACCTTGAGGAACACCAGCCAGTCCTCCTCGCGGAAACGGGCCCGTTCCCAGAAGGTGTGCAGGGTGGGCCAGAAGGCTTCCTTGGAAAAGCGCTTGTAGAAGATGTCGACATCGTTCTTGGTGAGCGGCACGCGTGCAGCCACCAGCCTGGGGTATTTCTGGGCGTCGACCTCGGTTTGGGTCACGAAGCTCGAAGCTTTTTTCGGATCCTGAATCGCCCACGCAATCCAGGAACCCTTCTTGCCGTCGCCGAAGAAACTGAGCAGGGTCGGGATGATTCCGTTGGGCGAGGCGGGGCGGCGGCGCACGAGCTGGCCATCCTCGAAGCTCTCCTCATAGGGCAGGCGATGATAGACCATCACCAGGTCGGACTTGCCCGGGGCTTCCGTCGCGCGCGGCCCGGCGTCGACGCCCTTGAGGTCGAGGAAATTGAAATGCTCGAGCGCATCGAGAATGCCGCCGCAGCCGGTGTGGGGCGAATGCAGCACGCGGGCTCGCTTGGCGCGGGCGCGCCTGGCGGTGGCCTCGAGCAGGGCGGGTTCGGATTCGCCGACGCACACCCCGATGAAGCCATGCTCGAACATCGCCAGATCGTTGAGCGTGTCGCCGGCGACCACCACCGCGTCAGGGTGGAGGCCCAGATGCTCGACCAGTGCCTTGAGTGTGCTGCCCTTGTTGACGCCGCGCGGCAGGATGTCCAGATAGCGCTCGGCCGAATAGAGCACCTCGCAGCCGAGCCCGGTCGCGGTCGCCTCGATGCCGGCGAGCGAATGACGCACGTCAGCGGTGCTGCAGAAATAGGAGCAGCGCCGCTGCTGCGGCACATCCTGGCGCTCCAGCCGCTCGAACTGCACCATGGCGTCGACCACCGTCCGCTCGCCCGGCCAGACGGCGTCGATCGCCGCCTGCAGCGGTTGCACCGGCTGCCGCGTGACACCTTCGACGACCGTTCCGCCGACGTCGCAGATGATGTAGTCGGGCACCGGAATGGTCGGGTCGGAGAGCAGCGGGATCACGTTCTCGAGCCCACGTCCGGTGACGAAGGCGAGCTTGATCTCGGGATTGTCGGCGATCAGCTGGTAAAGGCGCAGGCGGGTTTCGGCGTCGCCGGCGAGAAAAGTGCCGTCCAGATCGGTTGCAAGCAGCATGGGGTGTGGTTCTCCTGTCGAGTGGGAAACTTGCCGACGTGGATGCCGACAGCGAAAGGGATCAGGCGCCGTTGTGCGTGTCCGGGCAAGCCATGATCCCGGGCACTGCCGCCGAGGCGTGCGGCAGCGGCATGAAGTGGGTCGGCTTCCCGGCGAAGTGTCACGACGGGGCCTGACGTCAGCGCAAGAAACAAGGTGGCGAGACCGCGCTGCGCTTTACGGCAGCAGCCCGACGTCGTCCGCAAGGACTGCCTCAAGGACTGCCTGTGGTGCAGATGATTGATGGGTGTGCAGCGATGGCCGAGGGCGCGACGAACGCGGCACTGGTCACGAAGTCTATCCCGCCCTTGCCGACGCGGTCAACCCGAGCCTTGTCCAATGACACATGAGCCTGAACGGGAGTCCGGGAAAAAACAGGGCCAGACACAATCGATTATTCACCCCATTTTGCCGCGTTATTTTTGCCGTGTCGGGGAGCCGAACAACCACCGTGCTCGGCCAGGGCTTGCCTGGGGAGGTGACGCAGGTCGGATTGGGCGCGCGTGTCCATGAGCGGATTATGGGTTGTTGGCCGGGTTGCAAAGCTACAGCGAGAATGTTGAGCTTCACGATATTTTGCCTACCTCTGTGGGAGCGGCGCCCTCGCCCCGAATTTCGCACCGATGCAATCCCCACGGCTTCGGGCCGGGGGCGGCCCTCCCACAATGCCAGCCCGTGTTGCCGGGGACTTTGCGAGGAACAACGCTTAACGGTGAAAGAGCCTTTTACAATACAAGCTTGGGTTGCCAAGCCCAACGCATTGGGCTGTCCCCGGCCGACGGTCGGCAGTCCTGCCGTGTCACCCCACCGTGAACAGCGAAACCCCCGTCAAGCACGCTAAAATGCGGCTTTCCCGAAAAGCCGCCGATCCGCCGTGAAACCCACCTTTCAGGACATTATCCTCACCCTGCAACGCTACTGGGCCGAGCGCGGCTGCGCGCTCTTGCAGTCCTACGACATGGAGGTCGGCGCGGGCACGTCGCACACCGCGACCTTTCTGCGTGCGCTCGGGCCGGAACCGTGGAAGGCGGCCTACGTGCAGCCCAGCCGTCGGCCCAAGGACGGCCGCTACGGCGACAACCCCAACCGGCTGCAGCACTATTACCAGTTTCAGGTGGTGCTGAAACCGGCGCCGGCCGACATTCTGGAGCTGTATCTCGGCTCGCTCGAGGCGTTGGGCTTCGATCTGAAGAAGAACGACGTGCGCTTCGTCGAGGACGACTGGGAAAACCCGACGCTGGGCGCCTGGGGGCTGGGCTGGGAGGTGTGGCTGAACGGCATGGAGGTGACGCAGTTCACCTACTTCCAGCAGGTGGGCGGCGTCGACGTGAAGCCGATCACCGGCGAAATCACCTACGGTCTGGAGCGTCTGGCGATGTACCTGCAGGGCGTCGAGAGCGTGTTCGACCTGGTCTGGACCGAGGGGCTGACCTATCGCGACGTCTATCACCAGAACGAGGTCGAGCAATCGACCTACAACTTCGAGCACAGCGACGTCGATTTCCTGCTCACAGCCTTTGGTGCGCACGAGCAGACGGCGCAGGAACTGGTGGCGGCACAGCTTGCGCTGCCGGCCTATGAGCAGGTGCTGAAGGCCGCCCATACCTTCAACCTGCTGGACGCGCGCGGCGCGATTTCGGTGACCGAGCGCGCGGCCTACATTGGCCGCATCCGCAACCTGGCGCGGGCGGTGGCCAAGAGCTATCTCGACAGCCGCGCGCGGCTCGGTTTCCCGATGGCGCCGCGTGCATGGGCGGATGAAGTGGCGGCAGATATGGCAAAGAAGGCGGCAGCATGAGCACCGAGGCGATAAAGGCAGCCAATCTACTGGTAGAGCTCTTCGTCGAAGAACTGCCGCCGAAGGCGCTGAAAAAACTGGGCGAAGTTTTCGCCGCCGCGCTGGCCGAGAGTCTGGTGGCGCAGGGGCTGGCCGAGGCGAATGCCACGGTCGCCGGGTTTGCTTCGCCGCGTCGTCTCGGCGTGCATGTCGAAAACGTGCTGGCGCGCGCCGCCGACAAGCCGGTATCGACCAAGCTGATGCCGGTCGCCGTGGGTCTCGATGCGGACGGCAAGCCCACGCCCGCGCTGCTGAAGCGTCTGGCTGCGCTGGGCGCCGATGCCTCCGTCGTCGGCCAGCTGCGCCGCGCGGCGGACGGCAAGAACGAAGCGCTGTTCCACGACAGCATCGCGCCGGGAACGACGCTTGCCGACGGCCTGCAGCGCGCGCTCGAAACCGCGATGGCGAAGCTGCCGATCCCGAAGGTGATGCAGTACCAGCTGGCCGACGGCTGGAGCAGCGTCAACTTTGTGCGCCCGGTGCACGGCGTGGTCGCGCTGCACGGCGTCGACATCGTGCCGGTTTTCGTGCTGGGTTTGCAGGCCGGGCGCGACACGCAGGGCCATCGCTTCGAGGCGCGCGTCAGCCCGGTGGTGATCCAAAGCGCTGACAGCTACGCCGCGCAATTGAAAGACGAAGGCGCGGTGATCGCGAGCTTTGCCGAACGGCGTGCCGAGATCGTTCGCCAGTTGCAGGCGGCCGCTGCGCCGTCAGGCTTGAAACCGATCGAGGACGACGCCCTGCTGGATGAGGTGACCGCGCTGGTCGAGCGCCCCAATGTGCTGGTCGGCCAGTTCGAGCAAGCCTTTCTCGAGGTGCCGCCGGAATGCCTGATCCTCACCATGAAGGCGAACCAGAAGTACTTCCCGCTGCTCGACGCGGCCGGCAAGCTCACCAACCAGTTTCTCATCGTCTCGAACATCTCGCCCGCCGACGCGTCTGCCGTGATCGGCGGCAATGAGCGCGTGGTGCGCCCGCGTCTGGCCGACGCCAAGTTCTTCTTCGACCAGGACCGCAAGAAGACGCTGGCTTCGCGCGTGCCGGGTCTGGCCAGGGTGGTGTACCACAACAAGCTGGGCAGCCAGGGCGATCGGGTCGAACGCGTCCGCGCCATCGCCCGCTGGGTGGCTGAAGCGGTCGGCGCGGACGTCGGCCTGGCGGATCGCGCCGCGGAACTCGCAAAAGCCGATCTGCTGACCGACATGGTGGGCGAGTTCCCCGAACTGCAGGGCATCATGGGCGGCTATTACGCGCGCCATGATGGTGAGGACGAGCAGGTCGCCCAGGCGATTGCGGACCAGTACCTGGTGCGCCGCGAGGAGACCGAAGACGTCTCCAGCCTCATCAGCGAAGTGCTGCAGATCGCCGACAGGATGGAAACGCTGGTGGGCATCTGGGGGATCGGGCTCAGGCCGACGGGCGACAAGGATCCGTTTGCGCTGCGTCGCCATGCGCTTTCCGTTATCAAATCCTTCCAGTTGCTGGGACTCAAGTCTGCCCTGGACAAGGCAGACTTGCGGCTGGATCTCGATGGCCTGATTGCCTTCAGCCTGTCGGTTTTCCCGGCGGGCAGGCTGGGCGGGAACGTGGCCGAGGAACTCAAGCTTTTCATCTACGAACGCAATGCCAATCAGCTGACGCCCGTGTTCGGCGCCGAGGCCGTCGCGGCCGTGTTCTCGAATCTGCCGCCGCTGCACGATGTTGCCAAGCGGCTGCGTGCGGTGCAGGCGTTCGCCTCGCTGCCGGAGTCGCCGAGCCTGGCTGCGGCAAACAAGCGCGTCGGCAATATTCTGAAAAAAGCCGAAGCAGAAGTGGGCGGCGCGGCCGATCCGGCGCGCTTTGTCGAAGCGGAGGAGAAGGCGCTGTTTGCCGCGCTCTCCGAGATTGCGCCGCGCGCCGATGCGGCGTTTGCCGCGGGCGATTACACCGGGTCGCTGCAGGCGCTGGCGGCGCTGCGGGAGCCGGTCGACGCCTTCTTCGACCAGGTGATGGTCAACGCCGACGATCCCGCCCTCAAGGCCAACCGGCTGGCGCTCTTGAACCAGCTGCACCGGACCATGAACCGGGTTGCGGACTTGTCGCGGCTGGCGGCGTAAACTTTCGCCATGAAACTCATCATCCTCGACCGCGACGGCGTCATCAATTTCGACTCCGACCAGTTCATCGAGAGCCCCGACGAATGGAAACCCATTCCCGGCAGCCTGGAAGCGATCGCGCGGCTGTCGCGCGAGGGCTGGCACGTGGTGGTGGCGACCAACCAGTCCGGGCTGGCGCGCGGGCTGTTCGAGATGGCGACGCTGAACGCCATCCATACCAAAATGCACAAGGCGGTGGGGCTGGCGGGCGGGCGCATCGAGGCGGTGTTTTATTGCCCGCATTCGGTCGAAATGGATTGCAGCTGCCGCAAGCCCAAGCCGGGGCTGTTCGAGGAGATCGCCACGCGTTATGGCCGCGACCTGCACGACGTGCCCGCCGTCGGCGATTCGCTGCGCGACCTGCTGGCGGCGGCCAGCGTGGGCGCCCGTCCGCTGCTGGTGAAAACCGGCAAGGGCGAGAAAACCCTGGCGGCGGGCGGCCTGCCCGCGAACACGCCGGTGTTCGACGATTTGAGCGAGGCTGTCGAATACTTGCTGTCGACTGCGGCATGAGCCTGGTCCGCTCGTTGATTTTTGCGGTCCTGCAGACTGCGCTGACGATTCTGTTCAGCGTGGTCGCGCTGCTCAGTTTTCCGTTTTCGGCACATGCGCGCTACCGGCTGATCACCGGCTACAACCATATCGTGATCTGGCTGGCACGCTGGGTGCTCGGCATCCGCTACGTGGTGGAGGGGCGCGAAAACCTGCCGGCGCAGCCGGCCATCATTCTCGCCAAGCACCAGTCGGCGTGGGAAACGGTGGCCTTCCTCTGCCTGTTTCCGGCGGTCTCGCCGGTGATCAAGCAGGAGTTGCTGAGGGTGCCGTTTTTCGGCTGGGCATTCCGCATGCTCTCGCCCATCGCCATCGACCGCGGCGCCGGGCGCGAGGCGTTGAAGCAGATCGTCGCGCAGGGCAAGGAGAAGCTGGCGCAGGGATTCTGGGTGCTGGTGTTTCCCGAAGGCACGCGCGTCGCCCCGGGCGAAAAAGGCCGCTACGGCATCGGCGGCGGCTGGCTGGCAGCGGACACCGGCGCGCCCATCGTGCCGATTGCGCACAACGCCGGCGAGGTGTGGCCGAAGAACGCCTTCATCAAGCATCCCGGCACCGTCACCGTGCGTATCGGCCCGGCGATCGACTCTACCGGCAAGAGCGCGGCCGAACTCACCCGCGCGGTGGAAGCCTGGATCGAAACCGAAATGACGAGGCTGCCCCCTGCTGCCGCACACCAATAACGGCGTCCTGCAGATCGGCGATGCGGTCGTGCCGTTTGCGCTCAAGCGCTCGCGCCGCCGCCGCACCCTGGGGCTGACCGTCACCGCCTGCGAAGTGCGCATCCACGCGCCGAGCTGGACCCCGCGCGCCGAAATCGAATCCTATGTGCGGCAGCAGCACGACTGGCTGCAGCGCGCCTGGACCCGCATGCAGGCGCGCGCGCCGCAAGCCGCGCCGGCATCCCTGGGGGAAGTGCGCTATCTCGGCCGCGCCCTCGCGCTCGACATCCGGCCCGCCCTGTTCAGCGAGGTGCGGCGCCACGGCGACAGCCTGCGCGTGCACGCCCCGCACGATGCCGATGTCGGCGCCCTGGTCCGCGCCTGGTTCCACGCCCGCGCCGCGCGATTGCTGGCCTGGCGGCTCGCCCGCATCGCGCGCAAGCTGGGGCGTGCGCCCAGCCGCTTCGCGCTGTCCAACGCCCAGACGCAGTGGGGCAGCTGCACCCGGCGCGGCCATGTGCGGCTGAACTGGCGGCTGGTGCAGGCGCCGCTCGCGCTGATCGACTACGTCGCCGCGCACGAACTGGCGCATCTGGTCCACCTCGACCACTCGCCGCGCTTCTGGGCGCAGGTCGCCGAACTGTGCCCCGATGCGTTGGCAAGGCGCGCCGAGTTGCGCACAATGAGCGGGGTGCTGTTTCAGGTTTAAGGCTTTTTTATCCGCAAAGGACGCGAAGGGACGCGAAGAAAGCCAACCCCCGTTCTGCAAGCTATTTGGAGCGCCTGCATTGAGCCGAAAAGTTAAGGCATAGGAGGCCCGCCCCCGGGCCGATTGCTGGCGATGGTGCGGCGCGGGTGCTCCTACGACACCCACTCGGTTTTCTTCGCGTCCCTTCGCGCCCTTCGCGGACAAACATTTTTAAGGTTGAACATCATGCGTATCCTGCACACCATGCTGCGCGTCGGCGATCTCGATCGCTCGATCGATTTCTACACCCGTGTCCTCGGCATGAAGCTCTTGCGCCGCAAGGACTACCCGGGCGGCAAGTTCACCCTGGCCTTTGTCGGCTACGACAGCGAAGAGCGGGCGGCGGTGCTCGAGCTGACCTACAACTGGGGCGTCGACCAATACGAGATCGGCAGCGGCTACGGCCACATCGCCATCGAGGTCGACGATGCCTACGCCGCGTGCGATGCCGCCGCGGCGATGGGCGGCAAGGTGCTGCGCCCGGCCGGGCCGATGTCGCACGGCACCACGGTGATTGCCTTCATCGAGGACCCGGACGGCTATCCGATCGAGTTCATCCAGAAGGGCACCGCCGGCTGGTCGCAGGCGTAAGGTGCGCCCACGGCCGGGGGGCTGTTCAGTGTGGCGTGGCGCGGGCGATCGTCTAGCCGCTGCGTGAACGCAAGCTGTCGATTTCCTCCAGCATGTCGGCCACCAGCGCGGCGAGTTCCGGCACGGCATCGAAATCGCGCTCCAGTTGACGCATCCGCCGCGCGCGCAGCAGGGCGGCGCCGGAAAAGCGCCAGGTGCCCGCGACGCACTCGGCATGCGGGAACAGGCCTTCCTCGAGGTGGCGGAGGAGCCATGCCGGTTCCACCGGGCAGGCCGCGGCCAGCTGTTCCAGCGTCAGCCAGGACGCCTCCAGCAGGCTGCCGATCAGGATGTCGTCGTCATCCATACTCATGTCCTCCGGCGCGGCGCGGTTCGAACGCCAGTTCGCGCGCCATGGTTTCATACAGCGCCCGCGCCTTTGCCGTATCGGCCGGCGGTAGCACCACCTGCAGGTCGAGCAGCAGGTCGCCGGGTGGATCGCCCGGAATGCCCTTGCCGCGCACGCGCAAGGATTTTCCGCTCTGTGCCCCTTCGGGGATGCGGACCTTGACGCTGCCGTGCGGCAGATCCACCGCGATAACGCTTCCCAGCGCAGCTTCCCACGGCGCCAGCGGCAGACTCAGATGCAGGTCGCGCCCGTCTGCGCGAAAGCGCGGATGCGGCTTGAACTGCACTTCCAGCAGCAGGTCGCCGGCGGCCGCGCCGCCCACCCCGGGCGCGCCCTGGCCGGCCAGCCGGATGACCTGGCCGGCGCGCACGCCCACCGGAATCTTCACCTTGAGGGTGCGGGGAACGAGCTGAACCCGGCCGCGCGCATCCAGCTGCGGCACGCGCAGGACAATTTGCCGGGTGGCGCCGCTGAAGGCGTCTTCGAGGTCGAGCAGCACCTTGGCGTGGTGGTCTTCGCCGCGTGCCCGGAAGCCGGCGTGGGTGCCGCCCATGCGGCCGAACAGCTCGGAAAAGAAATCGCTGTAGCCGGCGGCCTCGTGCGGCGAAAAGCCACGGCCGGAAAACTCGACGCCGGCGTCCCAGTCCGGCGGCGGGCGGAATTCCTGCCCGGGCTGGTGGCCGCTGCCCAGCTGGTCGTAGGCGGCCCGCTTTTCCGGGTCCGACAGCACGGCGTAGGCCTCGTTGACTTCCTGCATGCGCAGCTGGGCATCCGCTTCCCTGGATACGTCCGGGTGGTATTTGCGCGCAAGCTTGCGGAAGGCCTTCTTGAGGTCTTCCGCCGTGGCGTCGCGCGCGACCCCCAGGGTCTGGTAATAGTCCTTGAATTGCATGTCGGCTTTCTGGTGTGACGCAAGCTGCGTTACTTCTTTCTAGGTGATGGCGGCGGTCGCCACCATCAAGATATTGAAATCGGGCGGCGGGCCCATAGTTTAGGGAAATGAACTAATGTTTAACTGAATGGAGGAATCAATGATGGCCCGCACCCTGTTTCCCCGCGACCTGTTCGCGGAGCTGGATCGCCTGCAACGCGACATGCAGCAGCGAATCGACCTGACACCCAGCATTCGCGGCCTGGGCCGCGACGGCTTTCCAGCCATCAATGTCGGCGGCACGCCGCAGTCGGTCGAGATTTATGCGTTTGCGCCGGGGGTCGACCCGGCCAGCCTCGACGTGCAGGTGGAGAAGGGCGTCCTCACCATTGCCAGCGAGCGCAAGCCCGACACCCCGCAGCCGGACGCCAAGGCCACCCCGCACATCGAGGAACGCTTCGCCGGCCGCTTCCGCCGCGTGGTGAGTCTGCCGGACGATGTCGACGCCGCAGCCATCGAGGCGCGCTACCGCAACGGCGTGCTGCACATCAGCGTCCCGCGCCAGCAAGCCGCACAACCGCGCCGTATCCAGATTCAGTCAGGAGATCAGCCATGAATGACACTGTCGCCAAGCAAGCCGAAGCCGCCATGATCCCGCCGGTGGATGTGTTCGAGGATGCCGCCGGCATTACCCTTTATGCCGACCTGCCGGGCGTGCCGAAGGACAAGCTCGACCTGCAGCTGGAGGCCGATACGCTGACGATCGAGGGCGAAGTTGCGCTCGACGTGCCGGAAGGCATGGACGCCACCCATGCCGAGGTCAGCCTGCCGCGCTACCGGCGCAGCTTCACGCTGTCGCGCGAGCTCGACACCGGCAAGGTAAGCGCCGAGTTCAGGGACGGCGTGCTCAAGCTGCGCATTCCCAAGGCCGAGCACGCGCAGCCGCGCAAGATCGAGATCAAGGTCGCCTGATGCAGCGGGCGCGGCCCGCCGGTTCGTCGGCGCCCCGGTCGGTTACCATCAAGGCGGAATAAACGCCCCATCCAGCACCGAGGACTTGCCACATGACCGATCTTTTTTCCCCCGCCCGCTTCGGCGCCATCGAACTGGCCAACCGCGTGGTGATGTCCTCGCTGACGCGCAACCGCGCCGGCGCCGGCAACGTGCCGACCCCGCTGATCGCCGAATACTACCGCCAGCGCGCCTCGGCCGGATTGATCCTGACCGAGGCGACGCCGATCTGCGCGGCGGGCCACGGCTATCCGCGCACGCCCGGCATCCATACCCCCGAGCAGATCGCCGGCTGGAAGCAGGTGACGCAGGCGGTGCATGACGCCGGCGGCAAGATCGCGCTGCAGTTGTGGCATGTGGGACGGATTTCGCATCCCGACCTGCAGCCGGGCGGCGCCCTGCCGGTCGCGCCCTCGGCGATCCGCCCGGCCGGCCAGGTGTTCACGGGGCAGGAAATGAAGGATTACGTCACCCCGCGCGCGCTCGAGCTGTCGGAAATCCCCGCGCTGATCGCCACGTTCGCCCAGGCCGCGCTCAATGCGATGGCGGCGGGGTTTGACGGGGTGGAAGTCCATGCCGGCAACGGTTATCTGCTGGATCAGTTCCTGCGCTCGTCCACCAACCACCGCACCGACGCTTACGGCGGCAGCAAGGAAAACCGCGCGCGCCTGTTGCTGGAGGTGATGGAAGCGGTGTGCAGTGCAATCGGCAATGGCCGCGTCGGCGTCCGGCTGTCGCCGGTGACGCCGTTCAACGACATCAGCGACGAGCATCCGCAGGAGACCTTCGATTACGTCGTCACCCAGTTGAATCCGCTGAACCTGGCCTTCCTCGACGTGCTGCAGGGAACCGGCGGCGCACCCCGGGAGCAGTGGCTGCCGTTCGACTACGATCAAACGCGCGCGCTGTATAAGGGCAATCTGATCCGCAACAATGGCTACGACTTCGAGACGGCGCAGCAGGCCGTGATGTCCGGCGCGGCCGATGCGATTGCGTTCGGCCGCCTGCTCCTGGCCAACCCCGATCTGGTCGAGCGATTCCGCCGCGGCGTGCCGCTCAATGCGCCCGACTACGACAGGCTCTACACTGGGGAGGAGAAGGGCTACACCGACTATCCCTTCCTGGCCGGCTGAGCGCCCCCCTTTTTACGCTGCCGACAGAAGCGACGTGAAGCCGGGCGGCGCTTACTGACTGACCGCCTTGGTGATCAGCGGCACCAGGGGCTCAGGCAGCTTGATCTTGCCGGACAGGGCAAACGCCTGGGCGGCCTTCGACATCTTTTTCCACGTCTTGCGGATGATGTCCAGCCACTTTTCTTCATCGTATTCGGGCTTGCTGAGCGCGAAGGCCAGCATGTAATGCTCGATGAAGACCAGGCCGGCGATGTCCTCCAGCATCTGCGTGTCCGGATTGCTCTTGATGCCGCGTTTGCCGACCGCTTTTTTGACGCGCTCGATCATCACGTCATCATAGCCGGCCTGGCGCATCAGTTCGCCTGCGCTGTCGGCCTGAAACGTGTAAAGCCCGGTCCGCCAGGCGTGATAGCCTTCCCTGGTCATCGGATAGGTATTGCGCGGCACCTTCCAGCGCTGGATGTGCTGGGCGCGCACCGCCAGTTGCGACGCCTCGGATGCGTCCGGCGCAAAGCGGGCGATCATGTCCGACATGCGCTGGGAATAAAGCAGTTCCTTCGGCTGGCCCTCGTCCAGATTGGGGTCTTGCGCATTGGCGGCATCGAACAATGCCATCGCGCGACTGAAACGTTCCGTGTTTTCGATCATGTTCAACTCCTGGATTGCAGATTGCTCAGATGCTGGGTGATGGCCTCGTAGTCGCTGACGGCGAGATTCTCGGCGCGCTTGCCGGCGTCGATCCCGAGCACGGCAAATCCTTCGGGCTTCAGCAAGCCGCCCAGCGTGTTTTTCAGGGTCTTGCGGCGCTGCGAAAAGGCAGCGGCGACGACGCGCGCAAACAGCGTCTCGTCGAGCGGCATGATTTCAGCCGGGGTCTTGGGAATCAGCCGGACGACGGCGGAGTTGACCTTGGGCGGCGGGTCAAAGGCGGTGGGCGGCACGTCGAGCAGCCATTCCATGTGGAAGCGGCGCTGCAGCATGATCGACAGCCGCCCGTAATCGTTGGTCGAGGGCTCGGCGACCATGCGCTCGACCACTTCCTTCTGCAGCATGAAAGTCATGTCGCGGATGTTCGCGGCATACGTCAGCAAATGGAACAGGAGCGGCGTGGAAATGTTGTACGGCAGGTTGCCGATGAGGCGCAGGTCGTGGCCCAGTGCGGCGAAATCGAATTTCAGCGCGTCGCAGCTGTGCACGCTGAGGCGTTCGGCCGGCCAGACCCGCTGCAGGCGCGCGACGATGTCGCGGTCGAGCTCGACCGCGTGCAGGTGCGGCAGGCGTTCGAGCAGGGGGCGGGTCAGCGCCCCCAGGCCGGGCCCGATCTCGACCACGGTTTCCCCCGCCTGCGGATGGATGGCATTGACGATGGCATGGATGATGCCGTCGTCGATGAGGAAGTTCTGGCCGAAGCGTTTGCGCGGGGTGTGCATGGGTTATGAGTCGAGAGTGGAGAGCCGAGAGTGGAGAGCCGAGAGTGGAGAGCCGAGAGTGGAGAGCCGAGAGTGGGGGTTAGCTGTGCGTCAAGTCTTGTGAATCCAGCCCATCTTTTCCCCTCTCGACTCTCGACTCTCCGCCCTCGACTGCCTCCCAGCCATCTCCAGCGCCACCTCGATCGCCGCCAACAGGCTGCCCACGTCGGCGCGCCCGGTGCCGGCGAGGTCGAGCGCGGTGCCGTGGTCGACCGAGGTGCGGATGAAGGGCAGGCCGAGCGTGATGTTGACGCCGGCGCCGAAGCTGGCGTACTTGAGCACGGGCAGGCCCTGGTCGTGATACATCGCCAGCACGGCGTCGCAGGGCTCGACGCGGATGCGCGAAAACAGGGTGTCGGCGGGCAGCGGGCCGACGAGATCCATGCCCTCGCCGCGCAAACGCTCGAGCGTGGGTTCGATGATGTCGATTTCCTCGCGCCCGAGGTGGCCGGCTTCGCCGGCGTGCGGGTTGAGCCCGGCCACCAGGATGCGCGGCTGAATGACGCCGAATTTGCCTTGCAGGTCGGCGTGCAGGATGCGGATCACCTCGTCGAGCAGCGCGGGCGTGATGGCGTCGGCCACCGCGCGCAGCGGCAGGTGGGTGGTGGCCAGGGCGACGCGCAGGCCGCCGCCGGCGAGCATCATCACGACCTGTTTGGTGCCGCTGTGGTCGGCCAGGTATTCGGTATGGCCGGTGAAGGCGAAGCCGGCGTCGTTGATGACGGCCTTATGCACCGGCGCGGTGACCATGGCGTCATAGGCGCCGCTCAGGCAGCCTGCGAGGGCGGCGTCGAGCAGGGCCAGCACGTGGGCGCTGTTGCGGGGGTCGAGCACGCCTGCGCTGACCGCCGCGGCGACCGGAAAGTGCCGCACGTGCAGCGTGCCGGGCCGATGCGCGGGCACGCTGCCGCCGCTGACGAAGTCGACCGCGATGCCCCGTTGCACGGCACGGGCGCGCAGCACGTCGGCGTCGCCCAGCACCGAGATGCGGCACGGCAGCGCCAGCTGCGACAGCGCGATGCAGAGGTCGGGGCCGATCCCGGCGGGCTCGCCTGCGGTGAGCGCGAGCACGGGCAACTTCAGGGCCATGCCGGAATCAGTCGAGCGGGCGCAACTCGACGTAGGCCGAATCGCGGACCTGCCGCACCCAGTCCTGGAAGGCCTCTTCGGCCTTGCGTTCGCGGATCGCCTGGCGTGCCAGCAGTTTCTGGCGTTCCTGGGTGACGTCCTGGTCGCGGCGCTCCAGCACCTGGATCAGGTGCCAGCCGAAGGGCGACTGGATCGGCGCGCTCACTTCGCCGGGCTGCAGGGCGTTCATGGCCTTCTCGAAGTCGGGCACGGTGTCGCCGGGGTTGATCCAGCCGAGGTCGCCGCCCTTGGAGGCGCTGGCGTCCTCGGAGTGCAGGCGCGCCAGGTCGTCGAATTTCACGCCGTGCTCGACGCGTTCCTTCAATTGCAGCAGGCGGCTACGGGCGTCGGCTTCCGAGGTGAGCTCGTTGGTCTTGATGAGGATGTGGCGCGCGCGTGTCTGAGTGACGCTGAGGGTGGCGTCGAGCCCGCGCTTGTTGTTGAGCTTGAGAATGTGGAAGCCGTTGCTGCTTTTCAGCAGCGGGGCAATCTGGCCAGGTTGCAGCGGCTTCAGCACATCGGCAAACATCGCCGGAATCTTGCCGCTGGCGCGCCAGCCGAAGGCGCCGCCCTGCAGCGCATTGTGGGCGTCGGAATAGCTGGCCGACAGCTGGGCGAAGTCGGCACCCGCGGCGAGCTGGGCGAGGACCTCGTCGGCGCGGGCGCGGCGCGCCTGGATCTGCTCGGGCGAGGCGTTTTCCGGCACGGCGATGAGGATGTGGGAAAAGTCGTATTCCGTCTCCGCGCCCTGCTGCACCTGCGTTTGCAGATAGCCTTCGATCTCGGCGTCGCTGACGGCGACGCGGTTGTCGACGTCGCGTTCGCGGGCGCGCGCAATGAGGAGCTCGTTGCGGATGGTGTTGCGCATGCTGTCGAGGCTCTGGCCTTCCTTTTCCAGCGCGGCCGCAAGGCCGGCCAGGTCGAGCTTGTTCTGTTCGGCGATGCGCGCGAGCGCGCGCTCGACCTGGGTCGGGTCGACCCGGATGCCGGTGCTGCGCGCGTGCTGCTGCAGCGCCAGTTCGGTGACCATGCGTTCGAGCAGCTGTTTTTCCAGCGTCTCGCGCGGCGGCAGCGGCGTGTTCTGGCGCGCCAGGCTCTGCGCCACTTCGGCGTAACGCCTGGCGAGTTCCTGACGGGTGATGATTTCGTCGTTGACGATGGCGACGATGTGGTCGAGCGGCCGCACGGCGGCGTGCGCGGGCAACAGGGTCGACGCGGCGATCAGCAGCGCCAATGCCCACAGCGGGCGGCGCCATTCAGGGCGTTTGAAGTATTTCATTGCTAGGCCTGTATCCGGGAACACTTTGTTTCAAAACGTCGAGCGGGTTGGCGCCGAGACGCCCCATGCCACTCAACTCCAGTTGGAAAAACAGCGCATCGGTGGACTCGGTCTCCTTGGTGGCGAGGCGCTGGAACACGGCGCGCATTGCCCAGCAGCCGGCATTGTATTCAAGCCCCGCCAGGCCTTCGACCAGCTTGTCGTCGTGGAACGAATAGTTGTAGCGGAACATGCCGTACCAGCGGCGACCGAGCGGCCACTGGCCGGACAGATCGATCTGCTCGGTGGTTTGGTCTATGAAGCGGTAGCCAAAGTTCAACGCGCGGCCGGGACCGGGCCGGTAGGACGCGCCGAGGTTCTGGCGGATGGTGGTGCCGTTCTGGGTGTCGAATTGCAAGGCTGTGTCGATGCGCCAGTCGCGCGTGATCTGTCCGCTGACGGCGACGAGCAGGTCGGTGGCGTTGCTGGTGCGCGGTGCAACACCCGGCAGCGTCACCTGCTGCGTGCTGAAGTAATAGCGCTGGCCGAGGGTGAGTTGCAGCCGCTCCAGCCCGCTGGCCTCTTCGATGAAACGGCTGGTGACCGCGAGCGTCAGCTGGTTGGCGTCGTTGATGCGGTCGCCGCCGATGAACTGGTTTTCGGTGAACATCTGCGCGTAGCTGAAATCCTGCAGCGCGGTGTCGAACACCGGGATCGCGTCCTGGTCGCGGAACGGCGCGAACACGTAATAGGCGCGCGGCTCCAGCGTCTGTTCGTAATCCTGCCCGGCAAAGCGGAACGGACGGTCGAAATAGGCGCCGCTGTCGAGACTGAAAATGGGCAGGTTGCGGCTGACGCGTTGCTCGGCCGCGCTGTCGTCCAGCGCGTAGTAGGTGCTGTGCCAGCCGATTTGCGGGGTGAGGAAGCCGAACGAATTGGTGAGCGGCAGGCGCAGCGTCGGGTAGGCCAGTACCCGCGTGCCTTCGGTCAGGGTGGGATGGGCAAAGCGGGTGGCTTCGCTTGCCAGCCTGAGCTCAAGGCCGTTGGGCAGGGTCTGCGCCATGCCCAGGCGGGCGTGCGGCAGCCGTGCATAGGGTTCGACAAGCCGGGTCGACGCAGTGGAATCCTGCAGGGTCTGGAAGCTTTGCGCGCGCAGTTCGGCGTTCCAGTGGCCACGCTGCGTACTCACCCAGGCTTCGCGGTTGAGGTGGGAAATCGAGGTGGCGGAGATCAGGTTGGACAGGTCGCGGAAATAGTCGTCGTCCGACACGCGGTTGAACAGCATGCCGGCCTGGGTGTTCGCGTTCAGCTGATAGGCGTTGCTGAGCGCCACGCTCCAGCGCGAGCGGTCGGCTACGTTGTCGTTGGGCAGGTATTCGAGGCGGTTGACGCCGCGGGCCTCGCCCAGCAGATAGCGGAATTCGCCGCCCAGCTGCACGCCGCGGCTGGACAGCAGGCGCGGATACAGCGTGGCGTCGTAATTGGGCGCGAGGTTGAGGTAGTAGGGCACCAGGATGTCGAGGCCGCTGCGTTCGGTGGTGCCGATGGTGGGCGCCAGCATGCCGGTCTTGCGTGCGTCGTCGAGCGGGAAGTTCATCCAGGGCGTGTACAGGATGGGCACGCCGAGGAAATGCAGCGAGGCGTTGCGCGCGGTGCCGACGTTGCGGGTCTTGTCGATGTCGAGGTCGCGCACCTTGAGGAACCAGTCGTCGTTGTCGACCGGACAGGTGGTGTAAGTGGCGTCCTGCAGCGTGTAGTGGGTCTTGTCGATGAAATCGATGCGATCGGCATCGCCGCGCCCCGACTGTGTCGTGAACCGGTAAACCGGCTGGGTGAGTTCGCCGCTGTAGTCGTTGAGGTTGAGCCTGAGCGAATCGCCCGCCACCCACAGCGCGGGCTGCTCCAGCCGCACATTGCCGCGCGCCTGCACGGCGTTCAGCGTCATGTCGTAGAGCAGCCAGTCGGCAAAGAAATTCTGCCCGGCCTGGCGGGCTTCCACGCGGCCATGAGCTTCGACGATTCCGGGCGCGTTCGATTCGATGCGGTCGGCCATCAGGAACAGCGGCCCTTCCGGGCCGGCCACAGTAGCGTCGCTCAGCTCGACATCCTTTTTCAGCGCGAGCCCGTCCGCCGACGCCGAACTGGCGGTCAACAACAACAACACGACGAGGGCAAAGCCGGGCAGGGTGGACAAGCGATGTAAAATCCGGGCCAATGTTATTGAAATAGCGTTATTCGGAGCAACTGGCAGTGGAACGTTTGCAAGCATTACAGGATTGGGCCGCCCGACAGCTGGGGGGGGAGTCGCTGGACATCGCCCCGGCGTCGGCGGACGCCAGCTTTCGCCGTTATTTTCGCGTCACTGCCAAAGGCCGCGATTATATCGTGATGGACGCCCCCCCGGCGCATGAGGATTGCCGGCCGTTCATTGCCGTCGCCCGCCTGTTTGCCGACGCCGGGGTGCATGTGCCGCAGGTGCTGGCCCAGGATCTCGATCAGGGTTTCCTGCTGCTGACCGATCTGGGCAACACCACCTATCTGACGGCGCTCGACGACGCCGCGCCCGATCCAGGCGTGGCGCGCGAACTCTACCTGGCGTCGAACGACGCGCTGATCCGCATCCAGCAGGCCAGCCGCCCCGGCGTGCTGCCGGAATACGACCGCGCGTTGCTGACCCGCGAACTGATGCTGTTTCCTGAGTGGTATGTGGAAAAGCACCTGGGCGTGACCATGACGGATGACCAGCAGACCGTCCTCGACACCGTATTCGGGCGCCTGCTTGCCAACAACCTGGCACAGCCGCAGGTGTATGTGCATCGCGACTGGCATTCGCGCAATTTAATGGTGTCTGACCCCAATCCGGGGATCCTCGATTTCCAGGACGCGGTCTATGGCCCCATCACCTACGACCTCGCCTCGATCTATCGCGATGCCTACATCCAGTGGGACGAGGAGATGCAGCTCGACTGGGTGATCCGCTACTGGGAAAAGGCGCGCGCCGCCCGCCTGCCGGTGCCCGATGATTTTGGCGCGTTCTGGCGCGACTTCGAATGGATGGGCGCGCAGCGCCACCTCAAGGTGCTCGGCATCTTCGCGCGGCTGTATCACCGCGACGGCAAGGACGGCTATCTGAAGGACATGCCGCGGGTGATGGGCTATCTGCGCACGGTTTGCGAGCGCTACGACGAGTTGAAGCAGTTGCTGTTTTTGCTGGATGCGCTGCAGGACAAGCAGCCGCAGGTGGGATACACGTTTTAGGGGCTGGGGTCCAAGACGCGTTCCCGACAGTAGATCCGGGGTTGTTTATCACAAAAATAGCTTGCGAATATCACTTAATGTTATACGCTCGAATACAGCAGGCAAGCAGTTCGGGCGTTAATACGAATGCCTGCAACCACCGCGGACACCATCCGGGTCAAGTTACATGAACTGGCGCAAGACCCGCAGGCTGCGCGTAACGTGAAGAAACTGAGCGGGCAGCCTGGTTATCGGCTGCGGGTGGGAGACTGGCGGGTGTTGTATCTGCTGGATAACGGCAGCTTGATTGTTTACGTGGCCGAAATCGGCGCGCGCGGAGGAATTTACAAATGAACGTGCAGACGATAGTCAAGAACGGAAAACCGGAATACGTGGTGCTGCCGTGGGAAGAATATCAGGCCATGCTGGAAGCGCTGGAAGACCGTGCCGACGCTGCGGCGCTGGCAGGGTTTGCCGAGCGGCTGGCGCGTGGTGAAGAGGAGACGCTTCCCGCCGCTATGGTGGAGCGCCTGCTTGGCGGCGAATCCCCCGTGCGGGTGTGGCGCGAACATCGCGGGCTCACGCAGGCGCAGCTTGGCGAGGCGGCAGGCGTGGCGCAAAGCATGGTGGCGATGATCGAGCGCGGCGACCGGCGTGGAACGGTGGATACGCTGGCGTCTATCGCGCGCGTGCTCAACATTGATCTTGACGATTTGGCGCAGGGCGAAGCCGGTTAGCGGTGGCCGGGCGAAAGTCGCAGGTGGGGATGCGTTTTAGGTGTCAGGGATGCGAGTGTGCAACAGGTGAACAGGAAAACAGCGATGATTTTGGCCGCCGGGCGCGGCGAGCGCATGCGCCCGCTCACCGACCATACGCCCAAGCCGCTGCTGGTGGTCGGCGGCAAGCCGCTCATCGTCTGGCACATCGAGCGCTTGCAAGCTGCGGGCTACGGCCGCATCGTCATCAACCATGCCCATCTCGGTCAGCAGATCGAGGCGGCGCTGGGGAACGGCGCGGCATTCGGGGTGTCGATCGAGTATTCGCGCGAAGTCAGCGCGCTGGAAACGGCCGGCGGCATCGCCACCGCGCTGCCGCTCATCGATGCCGAGGTCTTTACCGTGGTCAACGGCGACGTCTACTGTGAATGCGATTTCAGCCGTCTGGTCGAGCCGATGGCACGGCTCGCCGCCGGGAACGACCAGGCGCATCTGGTGCTGGTCGACAACCCGCCGCATCATCCGGCGGGTGATTTCGTGCTCGACGGCGGCCGGGTGACGAACACCGATATTCCGCTCACGCCGCACCCGGCACGCTTCACCTTTTCAGGCATCGGCGTCTACCACCGCGCGCTGTTCGCCCACACTCCGGCAGGCGAAAAAGCCCCGCTGGCGCCGCTGTTGCGGCTGGCGATCGAGGCCGGCCGCGCGAGCGGCGAACACTATGCCGGGCGCTGGGAAGACGTCGGCACGCCGGCCCGCCTGACCGCCCTCGACGAAGAACTGAGACAGCACCATGCAGCCTGATTCCGCAATTTACCGTGCCCGCCGCGAGCGGGTGCTGAACGAGATGGGCGAAGGGGTGATGGTCATCGCCACAGCCCCGGAAGTGCCGCGCAACCGCGACACCCATTATCCCTACCGGCACGACAGCTATTTCTACTGGCTCACAGGCTTTGCCGAGCCCGAGGCGGTGGTGGTGCTGGTGGGCGGCGCAGAACCGCGCCACATCCTGTTCTGTCGCGAGCGCAACGAAGAGCGGGAGATCTGGGACGGCTTCCGTTACGGCCCGGCGGCGGCGCGCGAGGTCTTCGCCTTCGACGAAGCCTTCTCCTACGACAAGCTGGATGCGGAGCTGCCCAAACTGCTGGAAAACCAGCCGCTGCTGGCTTATACCATCGGCCGCGACATGGCCTGGGATACGCAGATGATGGGCTGGCTCAATACGGTGCGCGCCAAAGCCCGCAGCGGCGTGCACGCGCCGAACAAGATGTTTGACGCGCGCATCTGGCTGGACGAGATGCGCCTGGTCAAGGATGGCCACGAACTCGTCCTGATGCGCCGTGCCGCCGAGATCTCCACCGGCGCGCACCGCGCCGCCATGCGCGCGACACGGCCGGGCGGCCACGAATACGAGATCGAGGCGGAGCTGCTGTCCGCCTTCCGCCGCGGCGGTGCCGAGGCGCCGGCCTATACCTCCATCGTCGCCAGCGGCGCCAACGCCTGCGTGCTGCACTACGTCTTCAATAACCGGCCGCTCAAGGACGGCGACCTGCTGCTGATCGACGCCGCCGCCGAGTTCGGCAGCTATGCGGCCGACATCACCCGCACCTTCCCGGTCAATGGCCGCTTTTCGGCGGCGCAGAAAGATGCCTACGAGCTGGTGCTGGCGGCGCAGACGGCGGCCATCGCAGCGGTACGCCCCGGCAACCACTGGAACGACCCGCACGAGGCAGCGGTGCGCGTGCTGACGCAGGGCATGGTCGACCTCGGCCTGCTCCACGGCGAAGTCGACGGCCTGATCGAATCGAACGCCTACGAGCGCTTCTATATGCACCGCACCGGCCACTGGCTCGGCATGGACGTGCACGACGCCGGCGAATACAAGATCAAGGGCGAGTGGCGCCCGCTGGTGCCGGGCATGACGCTGACGGTCGAGCCGGGCCTGTACATCCGTCCGGCGGACGACGTACCCGAGGCCTTCTGGAACACCGGCATCCGCATCGAGGACGACGTGGCGGTGACCGATTCCGGCTGCGAGGTGCTGACCACGCCGCCGAAAACCGTGGCCGAGATCGAGGAATGGATGAAGGGATGAGCGCGGTTCTGATCGTCGGCGCCGGTCCGGTCGGCGCGGTGTGCGCGCTGGCGCTGCAGCAGCAGGGCATCGTGGCGCGCGTGATCGAAGCCCAGCCTGAAGATGCGCGCGCCGACACCCGTACCCTGGCGCTGTCGCACGGTTCGCGCCTGATCCTCGATCGCCTCGGTGTGTGGGACAGGCTCGAAGACGTCACCCCGATTACCCGCATTCATATTTCGCAGCGCGGCGCGTTCGGCGTGGCGCGGCTTGCAGCCGACGAGGTGAAGGTGCCGGCACTGGGCTATGTGCTGCCCTACGCCGCGCTGACTGCGGCGTTGAAGCAGGCGCTGCGCGAGGCCGCCATCGCGGTCGACTACGGCGTGGCGGTGGAACGCATCGAGCCCGGCGCCGAAATGGCAAGCCTGCATGCGGCAGACGGCAGCGTCCATGCCGCCCCACTGGTGGTGGTGGCCGACGGCGGGCGCGGCGAGGCGGCGCCCAAGCCCAGATTCGAACGCGACTACGACCAGATGGCGGTGGTGTGCGAAGTGCAGACCGAACTGTCGCACGCCAACCAGGCCTACGAGCGCTTCACGCCCGAAGGGCCGGCCGCGCTGCTGCCCCACGAGGGGACTCCGACTTTCAGCGGACTAAAGCCCGTGAAAGATCGTATGCCGAAAGGCGACCGCTACGCCCTGGTGTGGACCGCCAGCCGCGAAGACGCCGAACGCATCGCGCAGTTTGCGGACGCTGAATTCCTGGTTGCCCTGACGCGTCACTTCGGCGGGCGCCAGGGTCGCTTTCTGTCCGCCAGTCCGCGTAAGACCTTCCCGCTGAAGCTCGCGTGGACCGGCAGCGAAGCGGCCGATCGCGTGGTGCGCATCGGCAACGCCGCGCAGACGCTGCATCCGGTGGCGGGCCAGGGGTTCAACATCGGCCTGCGCGATGCCTGGGAACTGGCGAGCCTGTGCGGCGACACGCTGCATGAATCAATCCGGCGCGGCGACGCGCCGGCGACCGCGATCGGCAGCCCCGCCATGCTGGCCGCCTATGCGCGCGGGCGGCGCGCCGACGTGCTGGGCGGCGTCGGCTTCACCGATTTCCTGGTGCGCGTGTTCTCCAACGACATCGCCCCGCTGCGCCACGCGCGCGGACTCGGCCTCTTGGCGCTGGAAGTGCTGCCGCCGCTGAAACGTTTTGTCGCGCGGCGGATGATTTTCGGGGCGCGCGGATGAGCGGCGAACGCTATCAGATCGTCATCGTCGGCGCCGGCCTGGTCGGCGCCGCCGCCGCGCTGGCGCTCGGCCGGCAGGGGCTTCGCGTCGCGCTGGTCGAGCGCCAGCCGCCTCATCTTCCGGACGAAACCTGGGACACCCGCATCTATGCCATCAGCCCCGCCAGCCAGCGCTTTCTCGAACGGCTGGGCGCCTGGCAGCGCATGGATGCCGGCCGCATCCAGCCGGTGTTCCGCATGGATGTGGCGGGCGACCGCTTCGGCGCGATCCGGCTCGACGCCTACGAAGCCGGCGTGTCGCATCTGGCCACCATCGTCGAGGCCGGCCGCCTGCAGCACGCGCTGTGGCAGGCGCTGCAGGCGGCCGGCAACGTGGCGCTGCTCTGCCCGGCCGGCATTGATTCGATTCAATGGGGCAAACCGCATACGCAACTGACGCTGGCCGACGGTTCGCTGCTTGAGGCCGAACTGGTCGTCGGCGCCGACGGCGCGGCCTCGCGCATCCGCGAATGGGCGGGCCTCGCCTCGACGCTGACGCCCTATGGCCAGAGCGGTGTGGTGGCGAATTTCACGTGCGAGATGCCGCATCGCGGCACCGCTTTCCAGTGGTTCTCCGACGGCGATATTCTGGCCTGGCTGCCGCTCTCCGGGAACCGCCTGTCGATGGTCTGGTCAACTCAATCGGCGCATGCAGACGAACTGGTCGCACTGGATGCGGCAGCGCTGGCCGACAAAGTGCAGGCTGCCGGCCACGATCGGCTGGGCGCCTTGCACCTGCTGACGCCCGCTGCGGCATTTCCGTTGCGTCTGATCCGGGTGGATGCGGTTGCAGCGCCGGGCGTGGCGCTGATCGGCGACGCGGCGCATGGCGTGCATCCGCTGGCGGGGCAGGGGGTCAACTTAGGGTTTGGCGATGCCGAGGCCCTGGTCGACGTGCTGGCGCAGCACCGCCGCGCGCATTGCGGCGATGTGCGGGTGTTGCAGCGCTACGCCCGCGAACGGGCCGAGCCGGTGCAGCGTATGCAGGCGCTCACCCATGGCCTGCATCATTTGTTTGGCGACGACCGCGCCGCCTGGCTGCGCAATGCCGGGATGCAGGTCGTCAACCGGCTGCCGCCGCTGAAGGCCGCGCTGGTGCGCGAGGCGATGTCCTGACTTTTTGATTTTTGATTTTTTCCTGGAGTATTGAATGAAATTCACCCCCCTGGCTCTGGCCGCAACCCTGATGTTTGCCGCGACCGCACAGGCCAACGAGTCTGTCATCCGCAAGACGTTGACTCAGCAGTTCCCGGGGGCCAACATCGCTTCGGTGCAAAAAACCCCCTACAGCGGGCTGTTCGAGGTCTATCTCGACGGCCAGTTGATCTACGTCGACGCCAAGGCGCAATACGTGTTTACCGGCGACGTCATCGGCCTGAAGAACCGCAACAACCTGACGCAGGCGCGCCTGAATCAATTGCAGGCGGTGAAGTGGGACAGCCTGCCGCTCGGCGATGCGCTGAAGGTCGTCAAGGGTAATGGCGCGCGCAAGCTGGTGGTGTTCTCCGACGTCGATTGCCCCTATTGCCGCAAGTTCGAGGCTGAACTCGCCAAGGTCGACAACATCACCGTCTACACCTTCCTCTACCCGATCGAGGGGCTACACCCCAAGGCGGTGCAGACCTCGAAGCAGATCTGGTGCGCGCCCGACCGCAACAAGGCGTGGGACGACTACATCAGCAAAGGCAGCGTACCGAACAACGACGGCAAGTGCGCCAACCCGGTCGAAGCCACCATCGCGCTGGGCAACAAGCTTAAAGTCTCGGGCACTCCCACGATCATCTTCGCCAACGGCCAACGCGTGCCCGGCATGGTGCCCGCGGCGCAACTGGAAAAGCTCCTCGCCGCCCACGCCAAATGAGTTCCGATTTCTGGGACGCGCGCTATGCCACCGATGACTACATCTTCGGCACCGCGCCGAACGTGTTTCTGGCGAGCCAGGCCGCGCTGATCCAGCCCGGCATGCGCGCGCTGGCCATCGCCGACGGCGAGGGCCGCAACGGCGTCTGGCTGGCCGAGCAGGGCGCGCAGGTGCATGCCATCGACGTCTCGCCGCTGGCACTGGATAAAGCCCGTAAACTGGCCGGCGAACGGGGGGTGACGCTGGAGATCGAGCAGGCCGACGTGCTCGGCTGGACCTGGCCGGAAGCCGCCTACGATCTGATCGTCGCCATCTTCATCCAGTTCGCCCCGCAGCCCGAACGCGACCGCATCGTCGAAGGCATCCGCCGCACCTTGAAGCCGGGCGGCCTGCTGATCCTGCAGGGCTACACGCCGAAGCAGATCGAGTTCGCCACCGGCGGCCCGGGCAACCCCGCCAACATGTACACCGCCGAATTGCTGCGCGAATGGTTCGGCGACTGGAACATCCTGCATCTCGCCGAACACGAGTCAGTCATCAGCGAAGGCACCCACCATCACGGCATGTCGGCGCTGATCGATCTGGTCGCGAAGAAGCCGGCCTGATCGGGTGCCAAGGCTTCCCTTGGATGGAGGGCCGCCCCGGCCCGATGCCGTGGTGATACCAACGGCACGAAAATCGAAAGAAAGGGGAGAAAGAAAGGGGAGAAAGAAAGGGGGGCTCTTCACGGTTTTCCTACGGAAGACAAGCGTGTTAACGACGTCGGTGGCGACGCGCGGTTGTAGAGGAATGATGGCTTGTCCTTGGTGTTCAGCTGGAATATCTTGAGCTTGAAATATTCCATGTCGCGGAAGCCTCTGGCGCGGCGTCGCAGCAGGGCGATGGACACATTGCCGGCTTCCAGCCGCGAGGTTGTGATCGGATGATCGGCATACGCGCAGATGCCGGTGCGATGTGCCTTCAGGGTCTTCACGAATTTATCCA